>Ga0207964_1000001_pt1 | contig 274587 bp, 245 predicted proteins | sample Knorr_S23_td_250_FD_185608 | JGI IMG/M metagenome (GOLD analysis project Ga0207964, IMG submission 185608) | Marine microbial communities from Southern Atlantic Ocean transect - Knorr_S23_td_250_ad_251m_LV_A (SPAdes) (version 2) | ecosystem: Environmental > Aquatic > Marine > Oceanic | place...
GTTATGATTTCAGTTGTAAATTATATTCAAAAGTTCTCAACCCTATTTTTTTTCTTATTCTTCTTTTCAACAGTGGCTCAAAATGTTTCTGTTGGCAGTGGAAGTTATACCAAATCGTTTCCAGGGGTAGATAGCGCAGGTAGAAATGGATACCCTTCAGGAAGTCCACAAATTAGTGGAAATGCTCTTGGAAAACCTATTCCTACTAATGATTGGTGGTCGAGTTTAATTAAAGAAAATCATGCGAGTAACCTTTTTAATTATCCCTATACTTTAAAGACAACCTCAAATGGTTTGGTAGTAAGTTATATTCCTTGGGGTGTGATTGATGATATGGAGCCTATCACAGTTGGGGTAAATGGAGTGAGTGCCTCAAAGACAACCATAGCTGATTATTCTGATTGGATAGTCACCATGGATTGGAACAACCAATTTCAAGCAACAGCAGGGATTGGCATGCCTTTTTTATATTTTACTAAAGGATCTTCAAATTTGGCAAAAATAACGGTAAATTCAGGGACAGTTGTAGTTGATAATGAGATGATTGTCATTAGTAATGCAAAAAACGGAGCTGATTTTGCTGTATATGCGCCCGTAGGAAGTACTTGGTCTCAAAGTGGGAGTACTTATACCTCTTCGTTAAATGGAAAAAATTATTGGTCTATGGCTTTTATCCCTTTGACAGCTTCTAATGTGACTTCTGTTGCTAATGACTATAAAAAATACGCTTATGTATTTCCAACAAATACGACTTCAACCTATAATTATGATGATTCAAACGCTACTATAAGGACAGACTTCAATGTGAGTACAGATGTTAAAGAGGGTTCAAATACCAATGTGCTATTAGGACTTCTTCCTCATCAATGGGCAAATTTAGCGGGTGATTCACCTACGCCTAGTGAATTTAGTTATGCAACCATTAGAGGGGAATTAAAAACATTGAATAGTAACAGTTTTAGTGTTGAAAATAAATTTTATGGCATATTACCAACACTTCCTTATTTAAATAATTATAGTAATGGTTTTGACCCAACTCTTTTAAAGGATAAAATTACAAGTTTGGAAAATGATGCCTTAAATCCATGGACAGATTCTTATAATGAAGGGCAAATGATGAATCGCTTAATTCAAACAGCAAGGATTGCTGATAAAATGGGTAATACTACAGCACTTAATAAAATTATTGCCACAGTAAAAGAACGATTAGAAGATTGGTTAAAAGCAGATAATGGTGAAGTTGCCTTTTTATTTTATTACAATACGACCTGGTCTGCATTATTAGGGTATCCTGCTGGACATGGACAAGATAGTAATATTAATGACCACCATTTTCATTGGGGTTATTTTATTCATGCAGCGTCTTTTTTAGAACAATATGAACCTGGTTGGGTAAATCAGTGGGGACCTATGGTTGATTTATTAGTCAGAGATGCAGCTAGTATTGATCGTAATGATGATTTGTTTCCTTATTTGCGTAATTTTAGTCCTTATGCGGGTCATTGTTGGGCAAATGGTTTTGCAACTTTTCCACAAGGGAATGACCAGGAATCTACTTCTGAAAGTATGCAATTTAATTCATCTTTAATTCATTGGGGTGAAGTAACTGGAAATACAGCGATTAGAGACTTGGGAATTTATCTTTATACGACGGAACAAACAGCGATAGAAGAGTATTGGTTAGATACTGAGGAGCGTAATTTTCCTTCTAGTCAACAGTACAGTTTGGTCTCTAGAATATGGGGAAATAGTTTAGACAATGGTACTTTTTGGACAGCAGATATTGCTGCTTCATACGGAATAGAGATGTATCCTATACATGGAGGTTCTCTATATTTAGGACATGACACTGATTACGTAACCAAACTTTGGAATGAAATTAAATCAAATACTGGAATTTTGAGCAATCAAACCAATGCCAATTTATGGCATGATGTTATGTGGGAGTATTTGGCATTTATAGATCCTGAAAAAGCCATAGAGATGTACGACTCTTATCCAAATAGGGAATTAAAATTTGGTGTTTCTGATGCTCAAACGTATCATTGGTTACATGCGATGAATGCTTTGGGAAGTGTAAATGTATCGATTACAGCTGACCACCCTATTGCCGCAGCTTTTATAAAAAATGGCGAGACTACTTATGTGGCTCATAATTATGCTTCACAAGCAAAAACAGTTACTTTTTCAGATGGATATCAGTTGTTAGTTCCTGCAAGAGAAATGGTTACAAGCAAAGATATCAATGTTGAAGGTGTTTTGACCTCTTCTTTTAATCAAGCAGCAGTTAACGGAATTGTACAACTCGATTTGCTTATTTCACAAGGATCCCCAAGTAAAGTAGAATTTATGGATGGAAATACCTCTTTAGGGGTTGTAAACACAGCGCCTTTTACTTTTAATGCTACTAACTTATCATTGGGAATGCATAGTTTTTATGCAAGAATTTATGAAGGGACTTCTTTTAATTCGAGTAATAGTGTTGAAGTTCAGGTTGGTGAACAATTGCCTTATGAAAATACAGTATGGAATATACCAGGGGTTATAGAGGCAGGTAAATTTGATGTTTTTGAAGGAGGAAAAGGACAAAACATTGCTTATTTGGACCTTTCTAATAGCAATAATGGAGATTATAGAATGGACGAGTCTGTTGATGCTGAAAATCAAGGCGGTTCAGAGGGCGTTTCTGTAGGTTGGATCGATATTGGTGAATGGTTAGAATACACTGTGAATGTGGTACAATCTGGAACTTATTCTATGGGCTTTCGTTACGCTTCAGCAAATACTTCTGGCGGTGGACCTTTTCATATAGAATTAGATGGTAAAACAGTTTCTAACACTATTTCTGTACCTTCTACCTCAAACTCGGGTAATTGGTACGTATGGCAAACAAAAACAGTAAATAATATAGAATTGACTCCAGGTGAACACGTTCTTCGTCTTGTTTTTTCAGGAGGGGAGTTTAATTTGGGTAAAATGACTTTTACACGAACAGGTTCTATGAATAATAGTTATCCTGTAGCAGATGCGGGGAGTAATGCCACGGTTCAATTACCACAAAGTTCTGTTAGTTTAAACGGTTCTAATAGTACAGAGTCTGCAGGCAAATCACTATCGTATTACTGGAGCCAAAATTATGGACCTACAACCCTTCAGTTTTCAAGTAATACAAGTGCCATGTCGTCAGTTTCAGGATTGGTTGAAGGGATTTATAGTTTGCAGCTAATGGTTACCAATACAGATGGTGAAACGGATATTGATGAGGTTTTGCTAATAGTAAGCGATTCTGATAATTCTAACCCAGTTATATCTATTACATCACCAGGTTCAAATACAACACTTACCGAGGGTAATTCTGTAGAGATAAAAGCAAATGCGAGTGATTATGATGGTATAGTACAACGCGTAGATTTTTATCAAAACGATGTTTTGATAAGTTCTGATACCTCAGCTCCTTTTATAGCAAATTGGACCCCTTCGGCAGGCACTTATACATTAACAGCGAAGGCTACAGATGATATGGGTGCTCAAAGCACCTCTCAAAATGTAGTAATAACTATTGATCCTTCTATGGTTTGTTCTGAAACTTCAACTCAAGCAACTCAAGGTTCTTTTAGTGCGGGTTATACTGTTACTTATGAAACCATAGGAACAGATGTGGTCATTACTTTTGAATTGTTAGATAATAAATCTGGAGTGGTTGCCTATTTGTGGAAGGAATCTCCTTTTTCAGAATCTATGATGCAACATATAGAAGGGCAAACATTTAGAATGGTGTTAGGCGGGCAAACAGTAGGTTCGACTATTAGTTATGCTTGTAAATTTGCCTTTTCAGGAGGAATGTCTGTTACTGAATATATGCAATATGTTGTAGGGGCTGATTGTAACGGTTCTACAGGTGGAAATACCGGTGGTGGAAATACCGGTGGTGGTGATACTAGTACTGGAATAACAGGAACTTGGGTACTCTCACCAGAGGCGGGTGCTTTAAAAGTAGGTCCAAGTCAAGGTAATGGAGATTGGTGGAGTTTATCTGCAGGTGATCTTAGTACCAGAGCATGTTATATGGATGATCAGTACATTTTTGCTGCAAATGGGTCATTTACGAATGTTTTAGGAGCAGATACTTGGTTAGAAGGATGGCAAGGAGGAGGAGACAATTGTGGAACTCCGGTAGCCCCTCATGATGGTTCTAATACAGCAACTTACAACTACAATGCTACTGCAGGAACCCTTACTTTAAATGGACAAGGTGCTTATATAGGCCTTCCAAAAGCCTATAATGGTGGTGAATTAGGATCACCATCAGGTGCACCAAACTCAATTACCTATGAGGTGAGTTTTTCAGATAATAATACGATGATTGTCGATATTAATATTGGCAGTGGATGGTGGCAATACAAATTGGTAAAGGAAAGTGATGATACTGGTGGCAATGACACTGGTGGTGGAGATTCTTTGGGTATAATTACCTTGTTTAATCCTCCTTATCCGTCCATTGATAACCTAACTTGGTCTGTCAATCAGAATATTCAAGAATCTGGAGATCAGGCATATATGGTTCTTGTGAATGCTGCAATTGAAGCTATTTTAAACCCTACAGACTTTTCTAATATTACCCATTTAAAGTTTGATTACTTACATTATGGCTCAGTTGATCCAACAATTACCTTTACAGATGTTAATGGAGGAAGTTCAAGTTATACGGAAAATGGCACAAGTTCTTGGGTAACTTATGAAATACCGATGACAAATTTTACAGGTTCTGTCGATTTATCAGCGATTAATTCTGTCACATTTACTGGAGGAAGTTATTCTCGGGTAAAAAACTATTATTTTTACCATGATACATTAAATACTCCTGAGTTACCTAAGGAAGAAATTGAATTTTCACCAAATCCAACCAGTGGTAAAATCAATGTTATAGGGGCTAATCCTATAGCAGTTTATAATATCTCTGGACAAAAAGTTTTAGAAGGGGTTAATAGCTCAGACCTTTCTAATTTACCAAATGGTATTTACTTTGTGAGAACAAACAAGGGTGTTGTTCTAAAAGTGATTAAAAAATAAAGGGTTTTAGATTATTGAAAATGTCGATCTACTGTGTCTTTCAATAATTCTTCTAATGAAATACCGGCTTGTTTTGCTTGTTGAGGTAAGATGCTTTCTTCTGTCATTCCAGGAACCGTATTCATTTCTAAAAAATAGGGTTCGTCTTTGATGAGTATAAATTCGGATCTTGAAAATCCAGACATTTGTAATGATTGGTAAAGGTGTTTTGCCGCTTTCGAAACCTTTTCTTTTTGAGTAGGGCTAATTTTTGCAGGGGTTATTTCTTTTGATTTACCTTTGTATTTTGCCTCGTAGTCAAAAAAGTCATTTTCAGAAATAATTTCTGTAATAGGTAGTACAAGAACTTCTCCTTTGTATTGTATAACACCCACAGAAACTTCTATTCCGTCTAAAAAGGATTCTATTAATATTTCACTATCTTCTTTAAAAGCAGTTTCTATAGCTGTTGAAAAGCTTTGTTGATTTGTTACTTTTGAAATTCCAAAGCTAGAGCCCGCCTTATTCGGTTTTACAAAACAAGGGAGTCCTACTTTTTTTAAAATGAGTTTAGGTTTGTAAGAGGCTCCTTTGTTTAAATAATAAGATGTTGCGGTTTTGATTCCGAAGTTTTTAGCAATACTTAAGCAATCTCTTTTGTTAAAAGTTAGAGCCATTTGATAAGATGGGGCTGAACTATAAGGGATGTTTAACAAATCAAAATAAGATAGAATGCTTCCGTTCTCTCCAGGTGCCCCATGTATTACATTAAAAACGAAGTCAAAAGTAAGTTTTTTGCCCATTATAGTGGTAGAGAAATCGTTTTTGTCAATAGGGTGTTCCTTTTCCAATTCATCCAAAACGACCCATTTCTTCGGGCAGATACAGACACGATAAGAATCAAAGTGTTTTTTGTTTAGGTGGCGGTGTACGATTGTACCACTTTTTATGGATATTTCATACTCTGAAGAGTAACCACCCATAATAACCGCTATCGTTTTTTTCATTTTTTTTTATACGAGTTCAACAACCAAAAATATCAAATATAAATTAAAAGTAAAGCCATTCGTTTTATATCTTTGTTTTAAATTAAATTAAAATGAATTTTATTAGATATTTATTAAGTAAACAGTTTAGAAACCAACTATTATTACTATTTTTTTTATCGGTGTTTGCTTATATTGGATTGTCTATGTGGTTAAAGTTTACAACGAATCACGAACAAAAAATTCAAGTTCCTGATTTGACAAAATTACAAATAGAACAAGTTGAAATGGTTTTGTCAGAATTGGATTTGCATTTTGAGATTATTAATTCTACAAATTACAATCCCTCTTTTCCTAAAAGGTCCGTGATTAATCAATCTCCTGAGATTGGTTCTTTTGTTAAGGAGAAGCGGAAAATCTATTTAACTTTAAATCCTTCAAAATACGCAGATATTAGTATTCAGGAATTCTACGGAAAACCTAAAAATGAGGTTATTGCTCAGTTAAGATCTGTCGGTTTTGAAATTGGTGAATTTAGTTTTGTTCCAGATTTGGGTAAAAATGTGGTACGAAAATTAACATGCAAGGGAAAAGATTTAAAAAAAGGGAGTAGATTGCCAAAAAGATCCGTAATAGACATAGTTTTGGGCGATGGGAAAAAAAGGTAATATGGAAGGTATTGAAGAATTGGATGACATTGGTCAAGACGGGTTGTATGAGCATTATAAATTTGTTGCAAGTGATGGGCAAGTTCCTCTACGAGTAGACAAATTTTTGATGAATTTTATTGAAAACGCGACTCGAAATAAAATTCAAGAAGCTGCTAAAAATGGTAGTATTTTAGTGAATAATATTCGCGTAAAGTCCAGTTATAAGGTAAAGTCTAAAGATGTAGTGAGCGTTGTGTTAAGTCATCCTCCACATGAAAATTTACTGGTAGCTGAAGATATTCCTTTAGAAATTGTTTATGAAGATGATACGTTGTTAGTTGTCAATAAACCTGCTGGAATGGTTGTGCATCCAGGGCATGGAAATTATAGTGGTACTTTGGTAAATGGTCTGATTCATCATATAGAAAATTTACCGTCTAACAGTAATCATCGTCCTGGCTTGGTTCACAGAATTGACAAGGATACCAGTGGTTTGTTAGTGGTTGCTAAAACAGAGGATGCTATGAAACACTTGTCAAAACAATTTTTTGACAAAAGTACGGAACGACGCTATTATGCTTTGGTTTGGGGAAATGTTGAAGAAGATGAGGGGACCATAGAAGGTCATATTGGAAGAAGTTTGAAAAACAGATTGCAGATGAGTGTTTTTCCTGATGCAGACTTTGGAAAACCCGCCGTTTCACATTATAAAGTAGTTGAACGGTTTAATTATGTAACCCTGGTTGAGTGTAGATTGGAAACAGGGCGAACCCATCAGATCCGAGCTCATTTTAAGTTTATAGGGCACCCTTTGTTTAATGATTCCAGATATGGAGGTGATCTTGTCTTAAAAGGAACCACTTTTACAAAATATAAACAGTTTGTAGAAAATTGTTTTAAATTGATGCCTCGGCAAGCTTTGCACGCAAAAACCTTAGGTTTTATTCATCCTGTAAGCAAGGCATCGATGCGTTTTGATTCTGAAATACCTGAGGATCTACTAGCTGTGATAGAGAAATGGAGAAATTATACGGTCCACAGCAAAGAATAAATAAAATTATATGAAAATATTGATATCGCCAGCCAAGTCATTAGATTTTAAAACAACCTTGCCTACTCAAAAGCAGAGTGAGGCTGCTTTTTTACCAGAATCACAAAAATTAATCACTGTTTTAAAGGAAAAAACACCCAGAGAATTGGTGCAGTTGATGTCTATTTCTGGTAGTTTGGCAGATTTAAATTGGCAGCGCAATCAAGAATGGTCCCTGCCTTTTGATTTGAAAAATTCAAGACAGGCAGTTTATGCTTTTAAAGGAGATGTATATAAGGGTTTAGATGCTTATACAATAGCAGATGAGAAATTGGACCAGCTAGAGGATAAGTTGAGAATTTTGTCGGGTTTGTATGGTATCTTAAAACCATTTGATTTAATTCAGGCTTATCGCCTGGAAATGGGTACTAAATTAAAGGTACTCACTGCTAAAAATCTGTATGAGTTTTGGGCTAATAAAATTACAGAAGCCCTGAATGATCAAATGCAACCTGCAGAAGTTCTTTTAAATTTGGCGAGTAATGAATATTACAAGGTCATTCAGCCCAAGTCGTTAAAAGCAACTGTAATCAGTCCGCAATTTAAAGATTACAAAAATGGTGAATTAAAGATTATCAGTTTCTACGCTAAAAAAGCCAGGGGTATGATGGTGCGTTATATACTCGATTACGATATTGATGAGGGATCATCTTTACAAGGCTTTGACTATGGGGGTTATACTTATAGTGAGGAGCTGTCTTCAGAAACGGAACCTGTGTTTGTGAGGTGATTTTTGGTTCGTTTTGTATCAAGGAAAGATGAACGTAATAAAAAGAATAAAAAATCGCCTACATATATATGTTTAAAAACAGTTTACTATGCAATTTGTGTATTAAAACACTGTTTATCAGTGTGTTGTTTTTAAAAACCCTTTAAAAAACGAGGAGTAATTGTTGGATTATTCAATTTCTCTATTGGGTTAGACTTTATAAACTTCTTAACTGTTTTGCATTTTTCTTAAAAACCCCCTATATATTTAAAACACTAGGGTTCAGTTAATTATTTAAAATTTATTTTTTGGGATTGTTAATAAGATAATTTTGAATGTAAGCCTCTTTTTGCATAATTTTAAAAATATAAACCAAAAATTTTAATAATTATGAATTTACCAGAGTTAAAATTGAGTTTTTTTGAAAACTTGTATGAAAAACTTGTCGGTTCTACATTGAGTAAAATCGATGATGGATCACTTTTTAAATCTTTTATTACTACTTTAATCAGTCTTTTTGCCTATGTAGTACTCGTTTCTGGAGTCTGGAGCTGCCTTGTTGGGATTTCTGATTCATTTAATGCTTTAGGTGGTGAAGGAATAGACCGTTTCACCGCATTTTTAGGACTTCTTATTGGGATTATTTTAGGAATTCTCGTGCCTTGGGCATTGTACAGAATTATCAAAAAGCGATCAGATGAGCTTAATGCTGAAAAATACTCCGGGATATTGGATTATTTTTTCAAAAAAACCATGCCTAAAATCATTACTATTTTAGGAGAGTTGTTATTTGTAGGAATTTTAGCTATAGGATTAGCTACAATCATTGCCACTTTGATAAGTTCTAGTGTGTACATTTCCTTTTCAGGTGGAGCTGCTGAAACATCAGGTGTAGCTATGGGACTTCTGAATTCCCTTTCTGATCTGATTGCCAACGTACCTTTGATTGATGGATTGCCTTATGCTGATGCTATTGGTGACTTGACAGGTGTTTCAGGAGAGGCCTCAGGTAGTTGGGCTAATTTTATGGGTGATATGCATGGGGGAATTGCTTTGGTGATTAACAGTTTTATTGTAGTTATTTATTTCTACATTATAAGAGAAGTCTACAACTTTGGATTGTCCTTAATTACAACTTTTCTTAAATTCTTGCCAAAACTTGCGATTCCATTAGCTATTAGAAATAAGTAGGTGTTGAGATATATTTAGTGTTAGTTTAAGCTGTTGAAAACACCGACCCAAGTAGGTCGGTGTTTTTTTTCTTATTATAATTCAATTGTAAAGTGCTTTTTTTCTTCTAATGGTCTTTTTCTGCCATTTTGTCACTTGTTTTTCTTTTCACCTGTCTAAATATGCCATTATTTATTAAAAAAGTCTATGGCATACATATTGAAATAGTGTTATTGATTAAAAATTTGAAAGAATAAGTATAACAATAAAATAAATATTATGAGTAAAATTATTGGAATCGATTTAGGAACAACCAATTCATGTGTTTCTGTAATGGAAGGAAATGAACCTGTTGTTATTCCAAATGCAGAAGGAAAGCGAACAACACCTTCTATTGTTGCTTTTGTAGAAGGAGGAGAGCGTAAAGTGGGAGATCCTGCTAAGCGACAAGCAGTTACAAACCCAGTTAAAACTATTTATTCGGTAAAGCGTTTTATGGGTAATAAATTTTCAGAGTGTTCAAATGAAATAGAAAGAGTTCCTTATAAAATAGTTAAGGGAGATAATAATACTCCTAGAATAGACATTGACGGACGTTTGTACACTCCTCAGGAGATATCAGCCATGACGCTTCAAAAAATGAAGAAAACGGCTGAAGATTATTTGGGTCAAGATGTTACAGAAGCCGTTATTACTGTTCCTGCTTATTTTAATGATGCGCAACGTCAAGCTACGAAAGAAGCAGGAGAAATTGCAGGTTTAAAGGTACAACGTATTATCAATGAGCCAACGGCTGCTGCATTGGCTTATGGGATTGATAAAAAAGGACAAGATCAAAAAATTGCAGTATATGATTTAGGTGGAGGAACTTTTGATATTTCTATTTTAGAAATTGGAGAAGGTGTTTTTGAAGTATTGTCAACAAATGGAGATACACATTTAGGAGGAGATGATTTTGATGAGGTAATTATCGACTGGTTGGCTGATGAATTTAATAAGGAAGAACAAGTAGACTTACGCTTAGATCCTATGGCACTTCAACGTTTGAAAGAAGCTGCTGAGAAAGCCAAAGTTGAATTGTCATCTACTGCACAAACAGAGATTAATTTACCTTATGTAACAGCCACTGCTTCAGGACCTAAGCATTTGGTAAAAACACTTACACGTGCAAAATTCGAGCAATTAGCTGCTGAATTGGTAATTCGTTCTATGGAACCTGTAAAGAAAGCTTTGCAAGATGCAGATTTATCTACATCTGATATTGATGAGGTGATTTTAGTAGGAGGTTCTACTCGTATTCCTATAATTCAGGAAAAGGTGAAAGGTTTTTTTGGAAAAGAACCAAATAAAGGTGTAAACCCTGATGAGGTTGTAGCTATTGGGGCTGCCATACAAGGAGGTGTATTGACTGGAGATGTAAAAGATGTTTTGTTGCTAGATGTGACTCCTTTGTCTTTGGGAATTGAAACAATGGGGAATGTATTTACAAAACTAATTGAGGCAAATACGACAATTCCGACAAAAAAGTCACAAGTTTTTTCTACAGCTGTAGATAACCAACCTTCTGTAGATATTCACGTATTACAAGGAGAGCGAGCGATGGCTCCAGATAATAAGACAATTGGTCGTTTTCAATTGACAGATATACCTCCTGCTAAAAGAGGAACCCCACAGATTGAGGTTACTTTTGATATTGATGCAAATGGTATTATTAAAGTGTCTGCCGTAGATAAGGCAACTAATAAATCTCAGGAGATTAAGATTGAAGCTTCTTCAGGATTGTCTGAAGAAGAGATTCAAAAAATGAAAGCAGATGCAGAAGCAAATGCAGAAGCTGACAAAACAGCAAAGGAAACTGCAGAGAAATTAAATACTGCAGATCAAATGATTTTTCAAACCGAAACTCAATTGAAAGAAGTTGAAGGAAAACTTCCAGAAGATAAAAAAGCGCCTATCGATGCTGCATTGACTGAGTTAAAAACTGCTCATTCTGCAAAAGATATAGCAGCTATTGATACGGCTATTGAAGCGTTAAATACTGCTTTACAAGGAGCTGCAGCAGAGTTTCAAGCAGCAGCTCAACAATCACAGCAAGCAGAAACTGAGCAGTCTGCTCCTTCTGAAGAAGGTGATACAGTAGAAGATGTAGATTTTGAAGAAGTAAAGTAAACCTTTTTAATCCTTATTTTAAAAAACCGTTTTAGATTTTATAAAACGGTTTTTTTGTGTTTTAGTGGTATTTTTTGAATAAATAGATTTTATTAAAGTTTTTTAAAAGCCCTCTGTGTAAGCTGATTAAAACAATTTTTTAAATTAAGTTGTTAAAGCATTTCGTAGAACCTAATAAAGTTGTTAATTTTGTGAAGTTTCACAATAAAACAAGACTGTGCTAGAAAATTTTTCAACTTCCTCAATTTTAAAGACGCCCGTAAAAGAATTATACGACTATCAAAAAGAAGCACTTGGTCAGGTTTTTGATCGTTTAGACAATTGCCCTGATAAATATAATTTAGTTTATCAACTGCCTACAGGTGGGGGTAAAACAGTTATTTTTTCTGAAATAGCCAGACGGTATATTGAGTTGACGAACAAGAAAGTGCTGATTCTAACACACCGAATAGAGTTGTCTAATCAGACTTCTAAGATGTTGTCAGAATTTAATGTAAACAATAAAATTATAAATAGTAATGTAAAGGAACTTTATGATCAGGATGACTATATGTGTTTTGTTGCGATGGTAGAGACTTTAAAAAATCGCTTAAATGATGATAAGCTCAAATTAGATCAAATAGGAATGGTTATCATTGATGAAGCACATTACAATTCTTTTAGAAAGTTGTTTAAGTACTTTGACAATTGCTTTATATTAGGAGTTACAGCTACTCCTTTAAGTTCCAATATAAAGCTTCCAATGAATGAAATTTATGATGAGCTTTTAGTTGGCGAACCACTAATGACATTGGTAAAACGTGGTTTTTTGGCAGAAGCGATTACTTATACCTATGATGTTGCCTTGGGTGGTTTAAAGGTAGGAATCAATGGAGATTATACAGTAAAATCTTCTGAAGAATTGTATTCAAACAATTTTATGCAAGAGAAATTATTATACGCTTATGAACAAAAATCTAAAGGTAAAAAAACATTAATTTTTAATAATGGAATTAACACCTCTTTGCAAGTGTATGAAACTTTTAAGGCAGAAGGTTATGACATTAGGCACTTGGATAATACGAATAGCAAACAAGAACGCGCTTTTATATTAAAATGGTTTAAGGAAACGCCTGATGCAATTTTGACTTCAGTTGGAATTTTAACAACTGGTTTTGATGAGCCCTCTATAGAAACAATTATTTTAAACAGGGCTACAAAGTCGATTACCTTATACTATCAAATGATTGGAAGGGGTTCACGGGTTTTTGGAGATAAAAAGGAATTTAGAGTGTTAGATTTAGGCAATAATGCTGCTAGATTTGGTTTGTGGGGGACTCCTTTGAATTGGCAGAAAATTTTTAATTCTCCTTTGTATTATTTAGAAAATCTTATTTCTGATGAAGTCATTGAGCAACAATTTTCTTATAAAATGCCTTCTGAAATTCGTGAAAAGTTTCCAAATTCTGCTGATTTTTCTTTTGATGTGAAAACAGCCTATGAGAAAGCAATAAAGCTTGGGTTAAAATCTAAAATAGTTTTGGATCAATCTATAGAGCAACATTGTAAGTTGTGTGTTGAAAATAGTAAGGATGTATATGATGCACGTATTTTATCTCAGTTACTTCAAGATGATATATTGGATAGGATTAAAAAGTATTCTTATTGTATAATAAAGAGTACAAAAAATTATATACAGTGGTTAGAAGATGATTATAAGCGCAGGTTGACAACTATGATTAATCAGTATTTTTCATAAGACAAAAGACACTATATTGGTAGTGCGTCAATATTAAATGGATTTTGTGATATAAAATAAATAATTCTTAAAATGAGTAGAGAGAAAAAATCGTCGAGAGGACGACAGCAAGAACCTTTGAAATTAGCTCAAAAAAAGATCAGTTCTTCTCGTGAACCTAAGAGAACGAAATCTGAACGCGTTTTTAGAGAGCACACAGGTACTGTTAAGAAAAAAGGAATTACTGCAAAAGTTGTAAAAACAGCCATTGATGGAATTCGACTCAATAAATATATTTCTAATTCAGGTATTTGTTCCCGCAGAGAAGCTGATGTTCTGATTGCCGCAGGTAGTGCAATGGTTAATGGTAAGATAATTACAGAGATGGGGTATAAAGTACAATTAAAAGATGAGGTTCGTTTTGACGGCGCTTTGATTCATCCAGAAACAAAACGTTATGTTTTGTTAAATAAGCCAAAAAATTATATCACTACGATGGATGATGAAAGAGGACGTAAAACAGTAATGGAATTAGTGCACATGGCTACTAAGGAACGTATTTATCCGGTAGGTCGTTTAGATAGAAATACAACGGGTTTATTACTGTTTACCAACGATGGAGAATTGGCAAAAAAATTGACACATCCCAAACATCATGTTCGAAAGTTGTACCATGCTTCTTTAGATCGAAAACTAGCATTAAAAGACTTACAAATATTGGCTAGTGGTGATTTTTCGGTGGAGGGTAAAAAAGTTTTTATTGATGATGTAGCTTATGTTGAAGGTGCTTCTAAATCGGAGGTAGGGATTGAAATACATTCTGGAAGAAATAGAATTGTAAGAAAAATTTTTGAAACACTAAATTATAAAGTGGTAAAGCTTGATCGCGTTATTTTTGCAGGAATGACCAAGAAAAATTTACAAAGAGGACATTGGAGAAGCTTGACAGAACAAGAGATTAATAATCTTAAGATGCTCTAGCATTTTAACGTACTGTAATCAAATGATATAACAATTTCAAAAGTTTTTAGGTTTCTTTTAAAGCGTGTAACATTTCTCTCTTTCCTGGAGGTCCGGGTAATTTACTTACCTTAAAACCAACCGATTGCATAGCTCTACGAACACTTCCTTTGGCAGAGTAAGTTACTAAAACACCTCCTTTTTTTAGTGCCAGATACATTTTTTTAAATATTTCAGCTGTCCATAATTCTGGTTGTACCCTTGCGCCAAAAGCATCAAAATAGATAATGTCAAAGTTTTCTACATCATCAATATTGTTGATGAACTGCTGTCTTTTTGTCAAATAGAAATTAGGAAGTATTTGTTTTTTTTTATCCCATGGAAATAAGTGTATTTCCTCAAATTTATGTGCTAAATTTCGTGTTTCTAATTCCGACACATAATTTAGTTGTAAAATTTCATCTTCTTCTATCGGATATGCCTCTACACCAGTGTAATCAATGGTTAAATTCCGTTTAACAGACTCTAACAGGCTTATAAAACAGTTGAGTCCTGTTCCAAAACCAATTTCTAGAATGTTTAATTTAAGAGCCTTATGTGTTTCCAGCCCATTTTTAATAAAAACATGATAAGCTTCTTGTATGGCTCCGTGTTTAGAATGGTATTGCTCCTTCCACTGAGGGATATGTATTGTTGTAGAGCCATCAGCAGTAATAATAATCTCTCGTTTCAAAATAAACTACTTATTTAACAACAAAGATACCCAAAGCTTTTAGTTTTAAGGATGATATATTTATTTATTTAATAAACGTTTAAATTTCATTGTTTTATTACTGAAATTCAAATAAGAACCTATTTTATTACGGATAATAAATAGTACTTTTGTATAATTGTTTGCATTAAATATAATGACACCATGATTAGAGATAAGAAAACAACAATAGAAATTGAAAAAGTTTCGAATTCAAAAATATCGACTGTTGATTTTGGGAACCTAGATTTTGGAAATGTATTTACAGATCATATGTTAGAATGTGATTATAAAGATGGACAGTGGCATCAGGTTAAAATTAAACCTTATGGTCCAATTTCTTTAGATCCATCTGCAAAAGTATTTCATTATGGCCAGGCTGTGTTCGAAGGCATGAAGGCTTATAAAGGTGCGGATGATTCCATTTGGATGTTTAGACCTGATGAAAATCAAAAAAGATTAAATAAGTCAGCAGTACGTTTGGCAATACCTGAATTTCCAAAGAATCTTTTTTTTGATGGATTAGAAACCTTGTTAACAATAGAAAAAGATTGGATTCGAAAAGATAAGGGAAGTTCTTTATACATTCGTCCGTTTATAATTGCTACGGAATCAGGCGTGTCAGCAAATCCAGCAAAGGAATATAAATTTATGATCCTTTGTTCACCTGCACAGTCTTATTACAGTGGCGAGGTTCGAGTTTTATTTGCAGATACTTATAGTAGGTCTGCCAGTGGAGGGGTTGGCTTTGCTAAATGTGCAGGGAATTATGCAGGACAGTTTTACCCTACAAAATTAGCCAACGACAAGGGTTATCAGCAAGTAGTTTGGACGGATGCCAGTACGCATGAAAATCTAGAAGAAGCAGGCACTATGAATGTTTTTTTTAGAATAGGAGACACTTTAATTACCGCTCCCACCTCTGATCGAATTTTAGATGGAGTAACACGAAAAAGTGTTTTAACTTTAGCTGAAGATGAAGGTTTTGAAGTACAGGTGAGAAATATTTCTGTTTATGAAATTGAAGAAGCTGCAAAAAAAGGAACTTTGTTAGAAATGTTTGGGGCAGGTACTGCAGCTGTAATTAATCCTATTACAGGTTTTAATTTTAGAGATGTGTATTACGAACTGCCAAAGGTTAAAAATAGCTATGCTTCTCATTTTAAAGATAGAATTACAAGCATACAAACAAAAAATTCTGAAGATAAATTTGGCTGGACCTATAGAGTTGAAATTTTATAAACTTACTAACTTATGAATACGTTAGAAAAAGCAATAGACACTTTAAATACCAAGGGGTTTTTAGATTTAAAAATTTCTGATAGGATTGATTATGTAAAAGAAGTACATCGTCTTAAAAGAGATAAAAATGCTGTTATACTCGCTCATTATTATCAAGAAAAAGCCATTCAAGATATTGCTGATTTTGTTGGAGATAGTTTGGCTTTGGCTCAAGAAGCAGCAAAAACTCAAGCAGCTATCATTGTTTTTGCTGGGGTTCATTTTATGGCAGAGACGGCTAAAATATTAAATCCTGATAAAAAAGTGCTATTACCAGATCTTAAAGCAGGATGTTCTTTGGCAGATTCTTGTCCTCCCTCAGATTTTAAAGCCTTTAAAGCTGCACATCCTGATCATAAGGTAGTTACTTATATTAATTGTTCAGCTGAGATAAAAACAATGAGTGATGTGGTTTGTACTTCATCAAATGCTGTAAAAATCATCAATTCTTTTCCTAAAGATCAAAAATTAATTTTTGCACCGGATAAAAATTTGGGCGATTATTTAAATAAGCAAACAGGTAGAAATATGTTACTTTGGGATGGGGCCTGTATGGTTCATGAGGCATTTTCCATTGAAAAACTGATAGATCTTCATAAAGAACATCCAGATGCGCTGATTATTGCTCATCCTGAATCGCCTTCTTATATTTTAAAAACAGCTGCCTATATAGGCTCTACATCAGGATTATTGACTTATGTAAGAGATAGTAAAAAAAACAAGTTTATTGTTGCTACAGAAGCGGGGATTTTACATGAGATGATGAAGCAGGTACCTGAAAAAACATTGATTCCTGCTCCTATAGAAGAAGACAATAGCTGTTCTTGTAGTGAGTGTGCCTATATGAAATTAAACAGTCTTCGAAAATTGTATACTTGTATGGAATATGAATTGCCAGAGATTTTGGTCGATAAAGAAATGGTAAAAAAGGCACTGCAACCCATTAAAAGAATGTTATCTCTTTCTCAAAAGTAATAATCAAATAAGCCATTTTAGCGACTATTTAATTTAAAAAATATATGATTAAAACTGATTTTCTTGTAATTGGCTCAGGAATTGCAGGACTTAGTTATGCATTAAGGCTGGCACATAATTTGAAATCTAGTAAGGTTTTAATTGTTACGAAGGCAACTAAAAATGAATCGAATACTAAATATGCACAGGGTGGCATTGCTACAGTTCACAATACAGATATTGATTCTTTTGAGCAACATATACAAGATACTTTAACAGCGGGTGATGGACTTTGTAATGAAGCTGTTGTAAGAATGGTTGTTGAGGAGGGGCCTCAGTGTTTACAGGAATTGATAGATTGGGGGGTGCAGTTTGATGAAAACAACATTGGTGATTTTGATTTGGGAAAGGAGGGAGGTCATTCACAAAATAGGATTTTACACCATAAAGATATTACAGGTTATGAAATTCAAAGGGCGATGTTGGTTATGGTTTCTAAAACACCTAATATTGAAATTTTAGAAGAGCACTATGCAATTGATTTTATAACAGAACATCAAGTAAAGAAGGAAAAAATACAGCGTAAATCAGAAATTACCTGCTTTGGAGCATATGTTTTAGATGCTACCACGAACAAGGTGAAAACAATTGTTTCTAAGATAACATTAATCGCTTCTGGAGGAAGCGGTCAGGCTTATACAACAACGACCAATCCAATCATAGCAACAGGTGATGGTATTGGAATGGCTTATAGAGCTAAAGCAGAGATGGAAGATATCGAATTTATACAATTTCATCCAACGGCTCTATATCAATTGCCACAAGAATCTCCCGCATTTTTAATTTCTGAAGCAGTTCGAGGTTTTGGAGCGCGCCTTAGAACAAGTAAAGGCACCTTTTTTATGCGTAAATACGATGAGCGTGAAGAGTTGGCTTCTAGAGATATCGTTGCAAGAGCCATAGATACAGAGCTAAAATCTAGTGGAGACGCTTATGTGTTTTTAGATTGCACGAGTTTAGATTATGAAAAGTTTAAAACACATTTTCCAAATATTTTAGAGAAGTGTGAGCGTTTAGGGATAGATATTCGTAAAAAATGGATTCCGGTTGTAACTGCAGCTCATTATATATGTGGGGGTATAAAGGTAGATATGGATGCCAAAACATCGATTAGAAATCTGTACGGATGTGGAGAATGTACTTCTACAGGTTTACACGGAGCAAACAGATTGGCTTCAAATTCTTTACTAGAGGCCTTGGTATATTCTAATAGGGCTTATAAGAGTAGTATAGATATTTTTGATAAGTTAACAATAAATACAGCTGTTCCAGAATGGGATGCTACGAATACTTCTCAAAATAAAGAACAGATATTAATTACATATGGACGTGCCTCCGTTCAGAAGATAATGAGTGATTATGTTGGAATTGTACGATCTAATAGGCGTTTAAAAAGTGCAGAAAAACGGTTGAGTCTTATTTATGAAGAGACAGAAGAATTGTATAAGGAGTCAATTATTTCTGCAGAGTTGTGTGAATTGAGAAATTTAATAACCACTGCTTATCTTATCTGTCAATTTTCAATAAATAGAAAGGAAAATAAAGGGGGTTTTTACAATAAAGATCTTTAAATATTTAAGACCACACAACTCTTTATTAAGTTGTATGGTCTTAAGTTAAAGATTTTAATAGTGTTTTTTTCTTGTTATAGCAAAATCCCCAATTGTTTTGTTCTAAATAATTTGTAAACAGTATCTAACCTTAAAAAAAATACATGTAATATTTTAGAACTAAAAAGTACTATTTTTAATCTTCCCAGTAAAATTAATATAACATTTTTTATTATGCAATACCTAATATAGGTATTTTAGCGAATTTTCGCTATTTGATAACAGTTTTTTAAATATTTGATATTAATTTTTAATTATTTGAGAATATTTTGTTCGCAATTTTTAAAATAATCTAGTAATTGTGCTGTCGAAGTGAAGTTAAGTTTTTTGAGAATATTTTTTCTATGTGTATTTACAGTATGTATACTGATAGAAAGTTCTTTGGCGATTTCGTTACTAGATTTTCCCTTGAGCAACAGATAAATAATATCGTGTTCACGCTTACTTGTTGTATCTAATAAATTTTGACAGGTTAGATTTTTATGGAATAATGTTTTGTATTTTTCTTTGTCATCTAAATATTTTGCAGTAGCACAGATGTCCATTTTGACTAAAGAATCCAAAACGGTATAATGCGTTAGAGCAATCACAGGTTTTTCTTTTTCGTCAAATTCAAGGGGGGTCGTATTTTGAATGATGTTGGTATAATTACCATTGCTATTTTTAATTCGGTAGTTCCAGGTGTAACTCATTTTACGTCTTTCTTTTTCATTTTCGAGTTTTCCCATAGTGAATGCTATAAGATCTCGTATACATCTAATATAGGTTTCAATATCGTCTGGATGGATTAATGAGAGGTAATAATTTACACCACCTTTTATCATCGCTTCAATATCATGTCCTGTACAGGCGTGAAAATTTTTGCTGACATAGTCATATTGCTGTTGTTTTATATTTACAACACAAAAAAATGAAGAATTAATCAGATGGTATGAGTCAAGATTAATTAGTTCTTTTAAATATTTTTTTTGCCTAATCCTATCGTAGGATTCAAAAATATTCTTATGTTTCTTAATAGAAGAAGCCTCTATCATCTTTAGGTTATTTAAATAAAATAAAACGCATGGGTGCTTTAAAGTTATTAAAACAGTAATAAATTACCGCCTAAAGATATTGTTTTTTATTTACAAAGTCAAGTGTAAGAGGTATTTAGAAATGATTTAAGGTTAATTTATCGATTGTTTTCAAGTATTTTTTTAATATTTGGTTTAAAATAAAAAGGGCCTTTTAGGACTTTTCCATCTTCTCTATAGATGGGTTTTCCATCTGATCCTAATTTACTCATATTACTCCGTTGTATTTCATCAAAAACTGCCTCAATTTTGTATTGCATGCCATGTTCTATAATTGTTCCACATAAGATGTATAACATATCACCTAAGGCATCTGCAACTTCTATTAAATCATTGTTGTTAGCTGCACTTAGGTATTCTTCATTTTCTTCGACCATTAAATCAAATCGAAGTTTGTTTTTTCCTTTTCCTAAATTTGCTGTTGGTCTTTGTTTGATTCCTAGTTGAAAAGAATCGTGAAATTTTTCTACGGCTTTTATTTTGTTCTTCATGTTTAGATGGTAATTTTGATTTATTTTTACCAAAATTACAAAATTATGTTTAGTAAGGGTCAATTAATATTTGCAGGTTTTTTTATTATCGCCTTTCTTTTTTTGATGATGTGGAGTTACTCTAAAGATGTAAAAAGGCATCAGGTTCATTATAAGGATAGTGCTCTTAAGGTAGGAATTATTTGTATTCTTGTCATTTTTGTATTTATGGTGTTACGTGTTTTAATTCATGGATTCTAAGCAGTATTGGAATAGAGTGCTCAAGTGATAAATAGGGGGTATATAAGCTTTTATAGACATACGCTACAAGACCTCAAAGAAATTCATTTATCTTTGCCAAAAATGATGGATTTGACAACAAAAGATTTTATTGTAAAGCCGACAAATGTGCAATTAAAAAGTGGGCAAGTTGTTTGGAAAACGCCTAGTAATATTGCTTTGGTAAAGTACTGGGGGAAAGATGAGCCCCAATTACCTAAAAACCCATCCATTAGTTTTACTTTAAAGAATTGCCATACCATTACAAGATTGGTTTATAGACAAAGAGTAGACAGATCAGACAAATTTAGTTTTGAGGTGATTTTTGAAGGAGTTGACAATAAAACATTTAAACCAAAAATTCAAAAGTTTTTTGAACGGATAGTAGATCATGTTCCTTTTATAAAAGATTATCACTTTACGATATATACTGAAAATTCTTTTCCACACAGTAGCGGCATTGCTTCTTCTGCAAGTGGGATGAGTGCTTTATCAATGTGTTTGATGAGTATAGAAAAACAATTATATCCTAAAATAAATGAAGCCTATTTTTACCAAAAAGCTTCTTTTTTAGCCCGTTTAGGATCTGGAAGTGCTAGCAGAAGTATAAAAGGCGAATTAGTTGTTTGGGGAAAGCACAAAGAAATTAAAGGGAGTTCAAATCTGTATGCAGTTCCTCTTTTGGGAGAAATTGCACCGATATTTAAAGATTATCAAGATACGATATTGTTGGTAGATAAAGGAGAAAAACAAGTAAGTAGTTCTGTTGGTCATGATTTAATGCATCATCATGACTTTGCGACAAGTCGTTTCCAGCAAGCTCACAAAAATTGCAGCAAGTTGCAAACAATTTTAAAAACAGGGGCCATACATGAGTTTATTGAATTGGTTGAAAGTGAAGCACTGACTTTACATGCTATGATGATGACTAGTAAACCTTATTTTATTTTAATGAAGCCAAATACACTGCAAATCATTAATAAGGTATGGTCTTATCGTAAATCGGAAAATTCGAATTTGTGTTTTACACTCGATGCGGGTGCGAATGTGCATTTGTTATATCCTAAAAATGAAAAAGCATCAGTTCATAAATTTATTGATCAAGAATTAGCAATCTTTTGTCAAAATACTCATTTTATACATGATGAAGTTGGAAATGGTGCTGAAAAAATAGAAAGCGATTAAAAAAATAAAAAGTGTATATTTGTGGTAGACATCTATAAGATTTTAATACAATGAGAGGGCCTTTATTTTATGCTAAAATACTACTCTTTGGAGAATACGGAATTATCAAAGATTCTAAAGGTTTGTCGATTCCTTACAGTCAGTATCAAGGTGCTCTTAAAATTTTAGAATTACTTACAGACGATCAAAAAAAATCGAATCAAAATTTGATAGATTTTTATACGTATTTACGAACTTTAAATTCAGATTTAATACAACTTAATCTTGATGAATTTCAAGCAGATATTGCAAGGGGAATGTTTTTTGATTCCAGTATTCCACAAGGTTATGGTATTGGGAGTTCAGGTGCGCTAGTCGCCTCTGTTTACGATAAATATGCTCAAGACAAAATTACGGTTTTAGAAAATTTAACCAAAGATAAGCTCTTAAAATTAAAACATATTTTTTCGCTGATGGAATCTTTTTTTCATGGAAAGAGTTCGGGCTTAGATCCTTTAAATAGTTATTTGAGTTTGCCAATACTAATTAATTCATCAAATAATATAGAGCCTACGGGAATACCTCATCAAAGAGATGGAAAAGCAGCGGTATTTTTATTAGATTCAAAAGTTGTTGGTAAAACAGAACCGATGGTGCAAATTTTTATGAATAAAATGAAACGTAAAGGTTTTAGAAAAATGTTTGTTGAAGAGTTTGCCTCAAATACAAATGCTTGTATTGAAAATTTTTTACACGGCGATGTAAAATCTTTATTTTCTAATATGAAGCAATTATCGAAAATTGTTTTGGAAAATTTTAGTCCGATGATTCCTTCTTCATTTCACAAGTTGTGGAAACAAGGAATTGATTCGAACGATTATTACTTAAAACTCTGTGGTTCTGGAGGTGGAGGTTATATTTTAGGCTTTGCAAAAGATTACAATAAGGCAAAAGAACATTTTAAAGATTACAATTTAGAACTTGTTTACAGATTCTAAAATGGTTCCGTTTTCTACATCCAAAAATAATTCCAAAAAACATCTTCCTTTCTACTACAAGCTTATAGGAATGTTTTCTGTGGTACGAGGTTATAATATATTGGTTATTGCTATTGCCCAGTATCTGGTTTCCATATTTATTTTTAAGCCAGATCAAGATTTAAAGACAACTTTGTTAGATGTGCATTTGTTTATAACAGTTTTAGCAACAAGTATTGTTGTTGCTGCGGGTTATATTATTAATAGTTTTTACGATGCAGAGCTCGATAGAATAAATAGGCCTATAAAATCTCATATCGATAATTTTGTAAGTCAAAAGACAAAATTAAGAAGTTATTTTTTGCTAAACACCATTGGTTTTTTATTGGGTTTTATGGTGTCCTGGAGGGCGGCTTTGTTTTTTGCAGGCTATATTTTTTTAATTTGGTTGTATTCACATAAGCTTAAGAAATCGGCTGTTAAAGGGCTTTTATTTGCTTCAGTTTTAACGATGATCCCTTTTTTTGTAGTGTTTGTGTATCATAAAAATATTTCAGCAGTTATTTTTATTCATGCAGTATTTCTGTCATGTATTATTATAATCAGAGAGTTGATTAAAGATTTGGAAAATATTAAAGGCGCCTTTGTTTGTAATTATCAGACCGTACCCGTTACTTATGGTGAGCATCTCACTAAAATTTTGATCAGCATTTTTGTTTTAATCGCTTTATATCCAATTTATTTACTATGGGAATATCCAGAAATTGGCTTGATGAAATATTATTTTTATTTGACTTTTGTGGTTTTATTGTTTTTTTCTTTCTTTTTATGGAAAGCTTCTTCAGTAAAAGCGTATAATTTTCTCCACAATGTTTTAAAATTTTTAATTGTTTTAGGTGTTTTTAGTATGGCGCTTATTGATACCTCCGTATTGATTGATAAAATTTTAAAGGGACTATAATTTTAATAACTATCTGTAGTTTGTCCTATTTTTTATTCTTTAAAGGACTTTTTATTTTCTTTGAACAGATCCTTTTTTAAGAGCCTTATCGTTTTCATAACAGTCTAAAACAGCTTCTATTACCTGTAAATCACTGGCAGTTCGTATAAAATATTCTGAATAATTACAATTGTCTAATAAATCATTTAACTGTTTTTCATCCATTTCTAGGTATTCTAACATAATTTCTCGGTCAAATTTATTTGACAAGATTGCTCTTAAATGATCTTTTTCCTTTAATTTTTTTAATCTACGAAGTGATTTGGGTTTTTTCCCAAACTTGTTGTACAAGAAATCTATGGGCTGAAAAACTGCAGCAGTGACAGTGTTAAGATTTTTTTCTGAAGGTTTTCCTATTTCATAGGTTTGTGGCAATCCATTAATGTGAATTCTTGAATATCTGTCTTTAGGAACCTGTTTGATATCTACTTCCAATACGCCAATTAATTGATGTGATTTTATTCTTATCTCACTAATTTTAGTTGTTTTTTCGTGTAATGTGATAGACAATTCATTTCCTTTTAGCAGGTCGTTTGTTATTTTTAATTTAATTGATTGAAATCCTACGTATGAAATCAATAAGGTGTCGCTTACGTTTGTTGGTATCCTAAACCTGCCTTCAAGGTCTGTTGTTATGCCCACTACTGAATTTAAATTTAAAATATGTGATCCATATAAAGGTGATTGGTCGGTTTCGTTTATAATCTGACCTTTTAGGTAAACATTTTTTTGTGCAATGCTAACACCAGTAAAGATAAGAGTGGTCAACAAGAATGTAAATAGCGTTTTTTTCATGATACAAGTATAGTAAATAATCAATAGGTTATTGAAAAACACGAACCAAAAGATTAAGATTATTTATTCATTTTTGTCTTGACACAAAACGAAGTGAAAAGTCAAAATCTCTTTTTATTTTTTGTCTCTCTATGCTTCCTTGATTTTGTTCGTTTTTATAGGGGTGGCACGGTTGTTGTTGGTTTTCTGCGCTCACCAATACTATAAGGAATCCCACCACATTACCAAAGCTGTGTTAGTATAATATGAGTTATGATACTTTCCTTTCAGGTGTAAACTATAACAAGATATTATATTAAATAACCGATATTCTCAATTATCTTTTGTAACTTAACATTACCAAAATGGTTAGGGCAATCCTAAACAAAGTTAAATATAAGAACGTACCTAAGGGTAGTAGTAGCGAAAGTACTATAAATCCAGTCCTAGACTGTTTTGGTAACTCTAAGGGTGCGTTCGTGTACAAAAATATTTTCGATGATACCAAAAGAAAATAAGTTTGTAGGAAATGGCATTGGTGCTATCCCTATACTCACATCCAAACAAAAAGAAATTCCTAGTCAGTTCTACAAAACGGCCAAGAAGTTTTTTAAGAATTATAACAAGATTCACAAACTTAAATTCTTCTAAAAATGACTTCTAAAGAAAAAATAATTGCTTATTTGTCTTATAAAGAAATAAGTCAAAGAAAATTCTCGCTAAGAACAGGTCTTTCTGAAGGTATTCTTAGGGCAGGAAAGAATCTAGGAGTAGATAAAATAAAAATCATTAAAGAACAATTCCCAGACTTGAATATGGACTGGGTGATCTATGATGAGGGAGAAATGTTACTTACAGGAATAAACAATCACTTAGAAGATGAATTAGAGAAGTTTATACTAGATTGTATCGATAAATATTTTTTAGACAAAGAAACCACAACTCTCAAAATTTAATTAAAAAAAACTGCCTCGACAGCCAAATAAAGATAAAAAAAGAATGTCGAAACGGGGAGGATTACCATGAAAATATAGAGAGACGCTATCAAAACAACTTTAAAGCCGTCACAAAGGACCCGTCCCGTTAAAAGTAGTAATAACAACATCTCTCTCAGACTACCTAAGGTACAAAATATTATCCTTTTATGCTAATAATTATCTTTATATTTAGCGTAGAAGAAGCTGTAAATTAATTGCTAGTTATGGTCTTGTTTTTTTGGGGTTATTGTAATTTTCTAGAGGAATGCTTTGTAGTGGTTACTTTCCAATACAGAAATTCGAAAATATATTCCCTAATAGGTCGTCGGTGCTCACTTCACCACTAATCAGTCCAATAAAATGTAAAGCTTCGCGAATATCAATGGCCAGGAGGTCGCCGGAGAGTTCTTCTGAAAGTCCTTTTTGAACCTTGTTAATTTCATCTAATGCTTTGACCAGTGCCTCGTAATGTCGGCTATTGCTGACAAGGGTTTCATTATTGTGTAGGGCTCCTGTATTGGTTAGGGCAGTGAGTTTCTTTGTTAAATTTTCAATACCTGTTTTTTTCTTTGCACTTAAAGGAACGAGCTTCGGGATTTTAGATTTTAAATCTGCGATTTCGGTTTTGTTGAGTTTGTCAGATTTGTTAGCAATTACTATTAATTCTGTGTCTGGAAACTGATTTTTTAGCTTGTCAATTTCTGTAAGATGCTCTTTGACAGTAGCGGGTTCTTTACTTAGTGTTTTGGCATTGACCAAATAAATGACCAGTTGTGCTTGTTTTATTTTTTCAAATGTTTTTTGGATCCCTATGCGTTCTACTTGGTCATCGGTTGTTCGAATTCCGGCAGTATCAATAAATCTAAAAGAAACCCCCCCGATATTAATTTCATCTTCAACGGTATCACGAGTGGTTCCTGCAATATCAGAAACGATCGCACGTTCTTCGTTTAACAAGGTGTTTAGCAAGGTTGATTTTCCGACATTGGGCTTACCAACAATAGCTATAGGAATGCCATTTTTAATCACATTTCCTACGGCAAAAGAATCAATTAGGCGCTTTAACACCGTTTTAATTGTAAGGAGTAGCTCTTTGAATTGGGTGCGATCTGCAAATTCTACATCTTCTTCCGAAAAATCTAATTCTAACTCGATTAATGAGGCGAAATGTAACAATTGTTCTCGTAGGTTTTTAATTTCGGTACTAAACCCACCCCTCATCTGTTGTAGCGCTATTTGGTGAGAAGCTTTAGAGTTTGAGGCAATCAGATCAGCAACAGCTTCTGCTTGACTTAAGTCTAATTTTCCATTTAAAAAAGCACGTAAGGTAAATTCACCTGCTGTAGCCATTCGACAGCCATTTTGTATAAATAATTGTAGAATTTCCTGTTGTATATATGTTGAGCCATGGCAAGAGATCTCGACCACATCTTCCCCTGTATAGGATTGGGGGTCCTTAAAAATACTGACCAATACTTCATCGATGATTCGTTCACCATCTAGTAAATGTCCCAAGTGTACCGTGTGGGTTTTTTGATCGAGTAAAGATTTGTTTTGATGAACAGATCTAAATAGGTTACTGGTAATTTTGATGGCATTTGGACCAGATAACCGAATAACAGCGATGGCACCTATTCCTGATGCAGTTGCCAATGCAACAATAGTATCTTGATGATTCATCTTGCAAAAATAGAATTTTATTTTAAGTACTACGTTCAATATAATACTTATAGGGAGAAGAACATTCTGGATATTTATATAAAATATTGTAGTATTTTTACGTTCTTGTAAATCATTTAAGGTTAATGCATTTTTTTTGATGAAGAAAAGACTCCTGATTTTTTTATTTTTCATAACTGCTATATGTCAATCTCAATCGGGGGGAGGGTCAGTTTACGAGTTTTTAAATATTCCCACATCTGCCAGACAATTGGCGCTAGGAGGGAATGTTTATAGTATTGAAGGAGATATCAATATGCTTTTGTTTAATCCGGCTAGTTTAGACAAACAAATGCGCAATAAGGTCGCTGCGAATTACACTTCTTATTTAGCTGGGATTTCTATGGGTTCGGTGGTTTATGCAACAGCGATTAAAGATGGGTCTTTTATGATTTACGGAGGTGTAAATTATTTAGATTATGGAACTTCACCAAGAACGGATGAATCGGGGAATATACATGGAGAATTCAAGATTTATGATATGGCAATTACAATGGGTTCTGCTTATCGTATTGACGCGTTAAATTTGAGTGTAGGTGCTAATTTAAAACTCATTAATTCTTTAATAGACACCTATTCTTCTTTAGGCATCGCGGCAGATCTTTCTCTTATGTACAAAAACCCTGAAAGTTTATTGGTCATTTCAATGGTTTGCAGGAATATAGGTACACAGATAAAGACTTATGACGGAACTCGTGAAAAAATTCCTTTTCACCTTGCTTTAGGACTTTCTAGGCAGCTGGAACATGTTCCAGTCAAGTGGTATGTTACTCTGGACAATCTTCAGAAATGGAATATTTCTGCTAGCAATCCTTCTAATGCAACCTATGATGGTTCAGAGGAGAGAATAGATGAAAAGATTTCTTTTCTAAACAACGCAATCAGACATGCTATTTTTGGTGCAGAACTATTTCCAGATAAAAAATTTAGCTTTCGTGTAGGTTATAATTTTAGGAGGGCAAAAGAATTGAGTATTGTAAATAAGAGAACCTTTGCAGGTTTTTCTTATGGTTTTGGTTTGCGCTTAAAAAGTTTGCAGTTCAATTATTCACGCACGAAATTTGGTGTAAATACAAATACAGATACATTTAGTTTACTGATTGATTTAGATTCGTAGTGTGTGAAATGAGCCACTGTGATTGCGATGAATTCAACCGAAAAGATTATAGGCGAATTATATATGACCGAATTAATAACATAAAAATGATCAGATAAAACGAACGTTGAGAAATTTAAAAATAATTATTAAAATGTAAACTGTGAAAAAAATTACGATAGCCATTGATGGATATTCATCTACAGGAAAAAGTACTGTTGCCAGAGAATTGGCAAATAAACTGGGTTATGTTTATGTAGATACAGGTGCTATGTATCGTATGGTTACCTTGTATGCACTTGAGCACAAATGGGTGGGTACAGATTTTTTTGATAAAAGTGCTTTAATTGATCAATTGGACCAGATCGCCATTTCTTTTGTGTACAATCCAAGCCTTGGTTTTGCAGAAGCTTGTTTAAATGGACGAAACGTAGAAACGATTATAAGAAGTTTAGAAGTTTCTAATTGTGTAAGTAAAGTTGCAGCGGTTTCTGAAGTTCGAAAAAAATTGGTGCTTATTCAAAAGGAAATGGGTAAACACAAAGGGCTTGTTATGGATGGTAGAGATATTGGAACGGTTGTTTTTCCAGAGGCTGAATTAAAACTGTTTTTAACGGCATCTGCTGAAGCTAGAGCTGCCAGAAGGTATAAAGAGCTTGCAGAAAGGGGCGATAATGTCAGTTATCAAGAGGTTTTAGAAAATGTAAATTCGCGAGATTACCTTGATACTACTAGAGCAGATTCTCCTCTTGTAAAAGCCAAAGATGCTATAGAAGTTGACAGTTCATCACTTACGAAAGAGGGTCAATTTAAATTGATTATGGATATCGTGCTTAAAATTGTCAGTTAATTTTTGGCAAGCAGTCGTCTATCTTTATTTTAGTAGTTAAAATGGATAACAATGTCAAAAATAAATATAGAATTTGTTGTATTATGTTTTATTTTTGCAGTCTCTTGTAACAGCAATCAGATGATAGAAAATACAACAAAAAACAAATCGGCTCCACAGGCGCTTAAGGTGCCCACTATTTTAAAAAAACACGGCGATCAAAGAATTGACAATTACCATTGGATGCGTTTGAGTGATGCCCAAAAAAATGCCAAAAGTTTAGATGCTCAAACCCAAGAGGTATTTGATTATTTAAAAGCCGAAAATAGTTATTTTGATGCTGAAATGGAGTCGAGCAAAGACTTTCAGGCGCATTTGTTTGAAGAAATGAAAGGTAGAATCAAAGAAGATGACAGTTCTGTTCCCTATAAAAAGAACGGTTATTTTTATGTTACCAAATACAAGACAGGAAAACAGTATCCAATCTATACTCGAAAAAAAGAGAATACAGAAACTGAAGAAGAAATTTTATTTGATGTAAATGAGATGGCGTCGGGCCATGATTATTATCATCTGGGTGGTTTTTCAGTAAGTCCAGACAACCGTAAAGTAGTCTATAGTGTAGATACTTTAAGTAGAAGACAGTACAGTTTGTATATAAAAGATTTACAGACGGGTATTGTCTTTAAAGAAATTATTGAAAATACCACTGGAGGTGGTGTTTGGTCCAATGATAATCGTACTTTTTTTTATACCAAAAAAGATCCAGTAACACTTAGGGGTTGTCAAATTATGAGACATGTTGTCGGTACAGATTCTACTGAGGATGTTCTTGTTTATGAAGAAAGAGATGAAACCTATGGAACTTTTGTAACCAAATCAAAATCACAACAGTTTTTGGTCATAGGTTCTTTTAGTACACTTTCTACGGAATATCAAATTTTAGAAGCAGATAAACCAGAAGGTGCTTTTAGGATGGTACAAGCGAGAGAAAAGAATTTAGAATATAGCATTGCTCATTTTGAAGATTCTTTTTACATCTTAACGAATAAAGATGGTTCTAGTAATTTTAAATTGATGAAGACGCCTATTGACAATACAGAAAAAGAAAATTGGAAAGAACTGATACCTCATAGAAAAGATGTGTTGTTAGAAGATATTTCGGTCTTTAAGGATCACATGGTTTTAGAGGAGAGGTGCCAAGGGTTAAATTTAATTCGCATCAAAAAGTGGGATCATTCTGAAGACTATTATTTGCCTTTTGAAGAAGAAACCTATTCGGCTTATGTGTATTCAAATCCTGAATTTGATACGCCGATTATACGTTATGGGTATAACTCTATGACAACGCCAAATTCTGTAATTGATTTTAATACCTCTGATCAATCTAAGGAAATAAAAAAGGAACAAGAGGTTTTAGGAGGGAAATTTGACAAGAATAATTACACTTCAAAGCGCGAATGGGTTATGGCACGTGATGGAAAGAAGATTGCAATTTCTATGGTTTATAGAAATGATTGTCCTTTGAATTCAAATCGTCCGTTTTTGCTTTATGCCTATGGTTCGTATGGACATACAGTCGATCCTAGTTTTAGTGCCACACGTTTGAGTTTGTTGGATAGGGGGTTTGTATTTGGAATTGCGCATATTCGAGGAAGTGAATACTTAGGAAGGGCTTGGTATGAAGAGGGGAAACTTCTTAATAAGATGAATACTTTCAATGACTTTATAGATTGTAGCAAACATGTTATCGCCCAGTCTTATACTTCTGAAAAACATTTGTATGCTATGGGAGGATCTGCCGGAGGATTATTGATGGGAGCGATTATAAATAAAGCCCCTGAATTGTACCATGGGGTCATTGCTTCAGTTCCATTTGTAGATGTAGTTTCTACGATGTTGGATGAAACAATTCCACTGACAACAGGTGAATATGATGAGTGGGGTAATCCTAATGACAAGATGTATTATGATTATATTAAATCCTATTCTCCGTATGATAATGTTGACAGGTTGAATTATCCAAATTTATTGGTTACAACAGGTTTACACGATTCACAAGTACAGTATTGGGAACCGGCTAAATGGGTTGCTAAATTAAGAGATCATACCACAGGTGCTAATAAAATATTATTGCATACCGATATGGAAACAGGTCATGGCGGTGCCTCAGGGAGGTTTGATGCATTAAAAGAAACAGCGAGAGATTATACTTTTTTATTGGGTTTAGAAAACAAATTGGAGTAACGGATTTATTTTAGGCTTCCAGTCATGTCTTCAGGTTTTACCCACTCCTCATATTGCTCGGCGCTTACATAGCCCAGACGAATCGCTTCTTCTTTTAAAGTTGTGCCATTTTTATGGGCCGTAGTTGCAATCTCAGCTGCTTTATAATAGCCTATTTTTGTATTTAAGGCAGTTACCAACATTAAGGAGTTATTGAGTAATTCGTCAATTACTTTGTAGTTAGGTTCAATTCCTGCCGCACAATTTTTTTCAAAAGAAATACAAGCTTCTCCGATTAATTGAGCCGATTCTAACATATTTGCTGCTAGTAGGGGTTTAAATACATTTAATTCGTAATGCCCTTGTGTTGCCCCAACTGTAATAGCCACATCGTTACCCATTACTTGTGCGCATACCATGGTAAGTGCCTCACATTGGGTTGGGTTTACTTTTCCGGGCATAATAGAAGAACCCGGTTCATTTGCAGGAATAATCAATTCTCCTATTCCTGATCGAGGTCCAGAAGACATCATACGAATGTCGTTGGCAATTTTATTTAACGAAACGGCGATTTGTTTTAAAGCGCCATGAGATTCTACAATAGCATCGTGTGCTGCTAAGGCTTCAAATTTGTTTTCAGCAGTCACAAATGGCAGTCCTGTAAATGCTGCAATTTTTTTTGCAACTAAGATATCATATCCTTTAGGGGTATTTAGTCCTGTACCTACTGCAGTACCTCCTAAAGCCAATTCTGACAAATGACTTAGGGTGTTTTTTAACGCTTTTATGCCGTGATTTAATTGTGAAACATAACCAGAAAATTCTTGCCCTATTGTCAAAGGGGTGGCATCCATTAAATGGGTACGGCCAATCTTTACAACCTTTTTAAAGGTATTAGATTTTGCTTCCAAAGTATCACGTAATTGTTCAATTCCCGGAAGGGTAGTTTCTACAATCATCTTGTAGCAAGCAATGTGCATACCTGTCGGAAAGGTGTCATTAGATGATTGAGATTTATTTACATCATCATTCGGTTGTATGGCTTTTTCGCCCTTTCCAATGACACCTCCAGCAAGTTCTTGGGCTTTGTTAGCAATGACTTCATTGCAGTTCATATTACTTTGTGTTCCCGAACCTGTTTGCCAGATTACTAATGGAAATTGATCGTCGTGTTTTCCTGCTAAAATTTCATCACAAACAGCAGAAATTAAATCTCTTTTTTCTTTTGATAAAACACCTAAATCACAGTTTGCATGAGCTGCAGCTTTTTTTAAATAAGCAAAACCATATATAATTTCTATAGGCATGGAAGCATTAGGACCAATTTTAAAATTAGTTCTAGATCGTTCCGTTTGAGCTCCCCAGTATTTGTCAGCAGGAACCTTTACTGTTCCCATAGTGTCTTTTTCAATACGATATTGCATAGTTGATACTTTTAATTTGAGGTTAAATATATAGATAGACCTGTACAAAGGTAAGAAAACACCTTGTTTAGATCTTATATAAAGTTTTTTTTTTAATGGTTAAATATAGGAATTGTAAAAATTTGAAAATAGCAAGAAAAAATAAGAGCACACACTAAAAAATATCGTAATTTTGTATTGTAATATTATATTGTATAGAATTACTATGGACATCTCTCAATATTTAGGCTTTTTATTGTTTCTTTTTGTGTTTACAGCTGGGTTTTGGTTGTTGATCTTTTTGTTAACTTTTGTCGTTCCTTACTGGATCACGGGAACCTTTCTTGAAAATCGTCAGTTAAAAAAAGAAAAAAAGGCTAAAAAATAGTTTTAGGGATATTTGATTTTCTGAATTGAGAGGCTTGCGAATTGCAGGCTTTTTTTTGTTTCCAAATACTAATTAATTAAAGAATAGATTTAATCAATTCGGCAGGTCTGCCGACGACTCCCTTATTTTTGTTGATAACAATAGGGCGTTCAATGAGTTTTGGGTATTCGATCATTGCCTCGATGATTTCTTCATCAGATAGGTTCTTCTCTTTGAATTGTTCTTTCCAGATGGTTTCGTTTTTTCGAACCAACTCAATGGGCTCAATATCGAGAATAGCAATCATTTCTTTTAATTCTATGGCTGTTATCGGATCTTTTAAATAAGGAATAACTTTAAAAGAAAGGCTGAGGGCTTCGAGTAGAGCAAGTCCTTGTCGGCTCTTTGTACATCGTGGATTGTGGTATATTTTAATCATGTGCTTTGTTTGATAAGGAGAAGTTTAGGTTTGATTATAATTGATTATTGTCTTTTTTTTGGGAATTAAACATTAAAAATGAATTTAAAAAACCGTCTATTTCACCATTGAGTACCGTATCTACATTAGCCGTTTCAAAAGATGTACGAACATCTTTAATCAATTTATAAGGGTGTAGTACATAATTTCTTATTTGAGAACCAAAATCAATCTTCATCTTATTGGCTTCAATTTCGTTACGCTGTGCCATTTTTTTCTGTAGTTCTATTTCGTACAATTGGGATTTCAACAGTTGCATAGCCTTGGTTTTGTTATCTAATTGAGAGCGTGTTTCAGAGTTCTCAATCATAATTCCAGAAGGTTTATGTCGTAAGCGCACAGCGGTTTCAACCTTGTTTACATTTTGTCCACCAGCACCACTAGCTCTCATGGTTTCCCAGGATATATCAGCTGGGTTAATATCTATTTGAATAGAATCGTCTGCTAATGGATATACGTAAACAGAGGCAAAAGAGGTGTGGCGTTTAGCATTACTATCAAAAGGAGAGATGCGAACCAGTCTGTGAACGCCATTTTCTCCTTTTAAGTAACCGAAGGAATAGTCGCCTTCAATTTCTATGGTAACCGTTTTGATTCCAGTAACATCTCCTGCTTGATAATTGAGTTCTCTTACTTTATATCCTTTTGTCTGACACCACATTAGGTACATGCGCAATAACATATTTGCCCAATCGCAACTCTCTGTTCCGCCTGCTCCTGCAGTAATTTGTAATACAGCGCTTAGTTGGTCTCCTTCTTCAGAGAGCATGTTTTTAAATTCAATGTCTTCGAGGTGTTTTATCAATTTAGTGTGGAGTTCCTTTAGTTCTTCTTCGGTAGCTTCTCCTTCTTTGTGGAAGTCGAATAAGATACTTAAATCATCTAGTCCATTTTTGACAAAGTCGTAGTCTTCAACCCACTTTTTTAGCGTACGAAGATTTTTTAAAATCAATTCAGCTTCTTTAGGATTGTCCCAAAATGTTGGGTTGGCGCTTTTTTCTTCTTCATTGCTAATCAAAATTAGTTTTTTTTCAATGTCGAGATAGTCTTTAAGTTCTGCTATTCTCTTCGCTAAGTTTTTGACTTGCTCTTGTGTGATCATCTCACAAAAATAAGCAATTAAATATTTTTTTGATCTTATTTACATTAATATAAAACAGAAGTCTTTTCGTGAATTTTTAATTGTCTGTAAAATATTTATATTTGGTTGTATTCAACTTATTCACGATTTATGGAACTCAAGACAATAACTTTAGGAAATGGTTGTTTTTGGTGTGCAGAAGCCATTTTTCAACGCTTAAAAGGGGTTGTTAGGGTGCAGTCTGGTTTTAGCGGAGGGTTTGTTAAAAACCCAGCATATCGCGAAGTGATAACTGGTAGTACAGGTCACGCAGAAGTTTTACAGATTCGTTATAACCCTTCTAAAATTAGTTTTAAAAAGTTGTTGACTGTTTTTTTTGCGACACATAATCCTACTACATTAAACCGTCAGGGAAATGATATAGGTACTCAATATCGATCAGTAGTATTTTACCGTGATGAATTAGAGAAATCAATTACAGAAAGCACGATATGTCATCTTGAAATGTCTCGTGTCTATAAAGATAAAATTGTTACGCAATTAGAAGCGTTTAAAGCTTTTTATCCTGCAGAAGCCTCTCATCAAAATTATTATAATGCCCATAAGGAAGTGCCTTACTGTCAATTGGTAATAGCTCCAAAACTGCAGGTTTTTATCAATCGTTTTAAATCAGATATAAAATAATTTTCAAGAATTGAAAAACCCACCAATTTAGGGTGGGTTTTGCTTTATTCTACACTGTTTTATCAGTTTTATAAATGGATTACCTCGTCATAGGCATCTGCCACTGCCTCCATCACGGCTTCACTCATGGTAGGGTGGGGGTGAATAGTTTTTAGAACTTCATGACCTGTAGTTTCTAGTTTACGACCAAGGACAGCTTCTGCAATCATATCTGTAACACCCGCTCCAATCATATGGCATCCGAGCCACTCGCCGTATTTTGCATCAAAGATTACTTTTACAAAGCCGTCTTTGGTTCCTGCAGCACTTGCTTTACCTGAAGCTGAGAAAGGGAATTTTCCGACTTTAATCTTATAGCCAGCTTCTTTTGCTTTTGCTTCGGTTAGCCCGACAGAGGCGATTTCTGGAGAAGCGTAGGTGCAACCAGGAATATTTCCGTAATCAATAGCTTCGGTATGTAGTCCTGCAATTTTTTCTACACAGGTAATTCCTTCTGCTGAGGCTACGTGGGCCAATGCTTGTCCAGGAACAACATCTCCAATGGCGTAATAGCCGGGAATATTTGTTTGGTAAAAGTCGTTGACTAAGATTTTGTCTCTATCAACGATAATTCCTACTTCTTCTAGACCAATATTTTCTATGTTTGATTTGATTCCAACAGCTGATAATAAAATGTCTGCTTTTAAGGTTTCTTCCCCTTTTTTTGTTTTTACCGTTGCGACAACTTCTTTTCCTGAGGTGTCCACTGATTCAACAGAGGCGTTAGTCATCACAGTGATCCCTGATTTTTTAAGTGATTTTTCGAATTGTTTAGAAACATCGATATCTTCTACAGGAACAACTGTTGGCATATATTCAACAATGGTTACTTCTGTACCCATGGTGTTGTAAAAATGAGCAAATTCTACGCCAATAGCTCCAGAACCAACAACAATCATTTTTTTTGGTTGCTTTTTTAAAGTCATAGCTTGTCGGTAACCGATGACTTTTTTACCGTCTTGTGGTAGATTTGGCAATTCACGTGAACGTGCTCCAGTTGCAATAATGATATGGTCAGCACTGTATTCGCTTTCTTTTCCGTCTTCTGAGGTTACGGTTACTTTTTTATCAGATTTTATTTTTCCAAAACCAGTAATAATATCAATTTTATTTTTTTTCATAAGAAAGGATACCCCTTTACTCATTCCTTCAGCAACACTTCGACTTCTTTTAATTACGGCTTTAAAATCTTTATCAATAGCCTCTGCTTTTAGTCCGTACTGATCTACGTGTTTTAAGTAGTCGTATACTTGGGCGCTTTTTAAAAGCGCTTTAGTAGGGATACAGCCCCAATTTAAGCAAATGCCTCCTAAGTTTTCCTTTTCGACAATGGCAGTTTTAAAGCCTAGTTGAGAAGCTCTAATAGCAGTAACATAACCTCCAGGTCCGCTACCTATAATAATAATATCGTATTTCATGATTGGATTTTTTATTCTTAACAGCGGTGCAAATTTACTAAATCTATTTAAAGATTTGAATATTTATTAATTTAAAGATAAAAAGAGGTTTTTTACCAAATAAATCGAAGTGCTTTTGTGTAGTTTATTTATTCTATATAGTAATCTAAAGATTCTATAATAAGTGTAGGGTTTACTTTACAGTCAATTTTGAATTTTTCAAAATTTTCTAGTAGCACGAAGTTTACTTGACCTCCACTATTTTTTTTATCGTGTTTTAGAAGGTCAGTTATGGCTTTATAGTCACTTGGTTCAATAGGTACTTTTCCAAAGATGTCGATCAATGTATTTTTGATCTCTTTTAAGTTTTCTGCTGGAAAGTTATAGTGTTTGTGGGAGAGGTAACTTTCTGCAATCATACCCAAGGCAATGGCTTCTCCATGAGTAAGGGTTTCTTTATTGTCAGATGCTAAAAAATAGGACTCTACGGCATGGCCGATGGTGTGTCCAAAATTCAGTACTTTTCGAAGTTCTGTTTCAAGCCTGTCTTTTATAACTATTTCATTTTTTATCTCTACAGAACGATGCACTAAGTAGTTTATATTAAGCAGATTACTTGTTTTTATTTCATCCCATAGTTTAACGTCGTAAGTCAATCCATATTTGATAATCTCTGCTGTTCCAGAGGTAATTTCTTTAGGTGATAAGGTCTTCAAATAATCTTTGTCAATAAGCACCATTTCCGGATCAGAAAATACGCCAATTTGATTTTTTAAAACCCCCAGATCCACGCCTGTTTTTCCGCCGACAGAGGCATCTACCATACTTAAAAGTGTGGTGGGAATATTGATAAATGAAATACCTCTTTTATATGCTGATGCAACAAAACCACCCATGTCTGTAATGACACCGCCTCCTAGATTAATCAACAAACTTTTTCTATCTGCTCCCAACTCTGTTAGTACATGCCACAAATGGATGCAGGTGTTTAAATTTTTGTTGATTTCACCCGATTCAATTTCTATGATTTCAATGTGGAGGTTTGTTGACAATTCTTCCATTAATTTTTGTAAGCAATCTCTATGGGTATTCTCATCAACTAGTATAAATAGGTTAGAGTGTTGCTGGGTTGCTAAATACTCATTTAGCTTTTTGTATGCACTTTCTTGAAAATGAACAGGGTAGCCTGTAGATTGTATGGTTTCCATCGGTTCTTTGTTGTCAGTACAAATTAAAGCTAAAAAAATGACATTAAAAACTTTTGAATTTATGTTTATTGGGCCTGTTGTCGTATTTTTATAAGAAAGTTGGATTTTTACAGATTAAGTATCAAAAAAAAATGTTTGGTAGCTAGTTTCAATTTAAAGTATCTATTTTGTCCGAGATAATTAATCATTTATGAGTACACGGATTGTTTTTTTAATTGTTGTTTTGTTGGCGATGGATACCTATGTTTTTAAAGGTTTAAAATCGATTTTTTCTAAAAGTAATTTTCACTTGTTTATTCTCATTACTTATGTGTTGGGAGTCTTTTTAATGTATGTTGGTCTATTTTCAATGATTAATACCTTTAAGCTTAGACCTGTTCAAATGTCATTGTATCAGAATTTACTTATTGGGTTTGCTTTTTCTTTTTTCCTTTTCAAATTATTGCTAACGGCTTTTTTAATTCTTGACGATTTTATTCGTATTGTAATGTATTTGTTTGAAAGTTTTTCCAAAATATTTTTTAAGGCTACAACAGAGGTTGTTTTAAGTGAACGTAGAGACTTTTTAATCAAGCTAGGTTTGGGTGTGGCAAGTATTCCTTTTGCCTCGATGTTGTATGGAATTACTAAAGGAAAATATAATTATAAGGTTCAAAATCTCCGTTTACAATTCTCTAATTTACCAAAAGCTTTTGAGGGTTTTCGAATAGTTCATATTTCTGATATTCACGCCGGAAGTTTTGATAGTCTCGAACAAGTGAAACGAGGGGTTGATTTGATTAATGCTCAGAATCCGGATGTGGTTTGTTTTACAGGTGATTTAGTGAATAATGATGCTAGAGAAATAGAGCCCTATATCGATGTGTTTAAGGGGCTCCAATCTAAACAAGGTGTTTATTCTGTCTTAGGAAACCATGACTATGGAGATTATAAAAATTGGCCTTCAAAAAAGGCAAAACAAGAAAATTTGAAGTTGTTAGAAAGCTTACAAGAACAAATGAATTTTCGTCTTTTAAAGAATGAACATATCCGTTTACATAAAGACAGCGATGAGATTGCTGTATTGGGCGTTGAAAATTGGGGAAAACCACCATTTGTTGCACATGGAGATTTAGATAAAACGCTTGTAGGAGTAGAAGAAAAATCATTTAAAATTCTGTTGTCTCATGACCCTTCTCACTGGGATGAAAAGGTATTGCCCCATCAAACTAATATTGATTTGACACTTTCTGGACATACCCATGGAATGCAATTTGGCATTGATATTCCTGGGTTTAGATGGAGTCCAGTTAAATATAAATACCCTAGATGGGCAGGACTCTATCAAGAAGCAAAGAAGTTTTTATATGTAAACAAAGGTTTTGGATTTTTAGGTTTTCCGGGTCGGGTGGGGATATGGCCTGAAATTACAGTTATAGAATTGGAAAATTCAAAACAAGCAACACGATATTAATCGACTTAGAGAATAGGTCTTATCAATGACATTTTTAAATATAGGATAAGTTCTTCAATTTAAAGAGGTCAATAAGTTTTATATCAATATAAAAGTAGTATTTTTGCCCCCTTAAAATATACTTATGCAAATTAGAAATATCGCTATAATAGCCCACGTAGATCATGGAAAGACAACTTTGGTCGATAAAATTATCGATCAAGCTAAGATTTTAGATGAACGTAAAGAAAGAACAGATCTGTTACTTGATAACAACGATTTAGAGCGAGAAAGAGGGATTACTATTTTGTCTAAGAATGTTTCTGTGCAGTATAAAAATACGAAGATCAATGTTATTGATACTCCTGGTCATGCTGATTTTGGAGGAGAAGTAGAGCGTGTATTGAAAATGGCAGATGGAGTACTTTTACTGGTGGATGCTTTTGAAGGACCGATGCCTCAAACACGTTTTGTATTAGGAAAAGCTTTGGAGTTGGGTTTAACACCTATTGTTGTTGTAAATAAAGTTGATAAAGAAAATTGCACCCCAGATCTTGTTCACGAAAAGGTGTTTGATCTGATGTTTGCCTTAGATGCTACAGAGGAGCAATTGGATTTTACGACCATTTATGGATCTGCTAAGAACAATTGGATGAGTACAGATTGGAAAAGTGAAACCACAGATATTTTACCTTTATTAGATGCTGTTTTGGACTCGATTCCAGAATCACCATTTAACGAAGGAAGTCCGCAAATGCAGATTACTTCGTTAGATTTTTCTTCTTTTACAGGAAGAATTGCCATTGGGCGTATTTTTCGTGGGACCCTTGAGGCAGGAAAAGATTATACGCTTTGTAAAGCTGATGGTGTAAAGAAAAAGGTTCGAATTAAAGAATTACACGTTTTTGAAGGAATGGGTAAGGCAAAAGTTGAGGAGGTTCGCTGTGGAGATATTTGTGCCATCACAGGAATTGAAGATTTTGAGATAGGAGATACTATTTCAGATCTAGAAAATCCAGAAGGAATGCCGAGAATTCAAGTAGATCAACCTACGATGAGTATGCTGTTTACCATTAATAATTCTCCTTTTTTTGGAAAAGAAGGAAAATTTGTTACCTCTCGTCATTTACGAGATCGTCTTTTTAAGGAAATGGAGAAAAATTTGGCTTTAAGGGTAGATACGACAGATTCAGAAGATAAATTTAATGTATTTGGTCGTGGGGTTTTGCATTTGTCAGTATTGATTGAAACTATGCGTCGCGAAGGGTATGAATTACAAGTTGGACGTCCACAAGTAATTTTTAAAGAGATTGATGGAAAAAAGTGTGAGCCTTTTGAAACTTTAGTTATAGATGTGCCAGAAGAAGTTGCTTCTAAAGCAATTAATTTGGTTTCGTTGCGTAAAGGAGATTTATTGGTGATGGAGCCAAAAGGAGATTTACAACACTTAGAATTTAATATACCTTCTAGAGGTTTGATAGGACTTAGGAATAAGATTTTAACGGCAACGGCTGGGCAGGCAATTGTCAATCATAGATTTAGCAAATACGAAGCTTATAAGGGTGATTTTACAGAAGAAGAAAAAGGCGCTATTGTTTCTGCAGCAGCTGGTAAAGCAACTGCTTATGCTTTAGATCGTTTGCAAGATCGTGGAAAGTTCTTTATTGATATTAATGAAGAAATATATATCGGTCAAGTGATTGGTGAAAACAGTAAGTCAGAAGATATGTCTGTAAACTTAATCAAAGGAAAGCAATTGACAAATATGCGTAAATCTGGTACAGATGATGCGATGAAAATAGCTCCAAAAATTGATTTCTCTTTAGAAGAATGTATGGAATATATTAGAGTAGATGAGTATTTAGAGGTTACTCCAGAGAGTTTACGGATGCGTAAAATAGTTTTTAAAGGCTAATTTTATTTATGATAACCAAAAACTAAGTTTAGTCCGACGTGAACACTGCTGTTTGACATTTCTTCAGGCTTTTTAAAAATCTCAAGTAAGTTGTCGGTAGCTGCATATAGTTGAATAGGGCCTAGTTTTACAATGAAATTTCCTCCAATTTTAAGGTTGTTATCATATCCACCGGAACTTGCTAAAATACCAAAAGTTGTCTTCTCTAGCGTTCGGTTATATCCTAATGAATAGGCGGGTTTAAAATCTCCAAAAGCGTGGTTGTTAAATAGTATCGCACGAAAGCTATTTTTTTTAGATGATTGGTATGTTGTAGCAAGGTATGATTTTATGGTTAAATCACTTTTAAAGTTAGTTGATGTTTCATTTGTTCCGATAAGATCATTTAGCGTATTTTCGATTTCTTCCGTGATATCATTAGAATTATCCAAATCAACTCCATCAAAAACACCATCTTTCAAGTCTTGTACATTATAATTTGTGATGTCTTCTTTCCAGTTGATTGACCCTATATCGTTTACAGCTAGTTCGAGGTTCCAATTTTCTGAAATTTTATACTGTACCCCAAAGTCTAAACCAAATCCTATATTTCCTGTGAATGGATTATTGATTTCTTTTTGATCGATTATTTTTTTCCCCGAAGTATTTAAACTTGCATTAGAGGAGTTTACGGTCCATATTAAGTTATTCGAATCAACATCTATTTTTAATGAAGCATCGTTTGCGGTAGAAGCGTGTAAAATTCCATTTAAGTATTTTAAGCGTAGGCCAATCGCCAATTTATCTTGTAGTAATTTACGTGTAACACCTACACCAATTTCGTGATAAGCAGTTATTTTTAATTTGTCATTTTTTAATTGAAAGCTCTCGGCAATACCGTTGGCAGCAACTTTTAAAAAATCCTGACTGTATTGCCAGTCGCCCTTAACTTTAGTGTTTGCAAATAAAGAGATGGATCCTCTACGAGTTTTAAAGGTCATCGATAAGGCAGTTGTATTCACATCTATATTTATAGGGGTTTCAATGTTAGCTTTGTTTAAAAGATTGTCAAAGTCGAGAAACAATTTTCCTGTTTGTGTGTTTTCAACCAATAATTCATTTATTTTGAATCCTGCTGATAAATTTAATCCAGCATTCGTTGGGATAGCTAGTGTAAAAGAGTTTTTAGGTAGGTAAACAGCGGAAACATTTTGAGATTGAGTGACGTAATCTCCTAAATTAAAGAAAGAGAATTGTTCTTGTGCCCTCAGGTTATAAATAGGAGAAAGCAATAGAAGGAAAAGAACTGTTTTTTTTGTCATATATTAATTATTCTGAGGGAGTGAATTCTCCTTCGACTTTTGTACTTATATAAATCTTAATACGATTACTTCCCAAAAGCTTTACAAATTCTTTATTTGCAGGGGTGTTTAATGAAACGCTTATTTTAATGTCTGCTCCAGATTTTATATTTTCAATTTCTTCAAAGCTAAAGGTTACGTTATTATTTGTTGTAGTAAATCCTATTGACCTTCCATTTTCATCTACTTCTGCTCCATTGAATAAAACTTCTTTTTCAATATCGGTTTCTAAAAACATCAAACTTAATTTTCCTGATAAAGGGGTGCTGTTTTCTGTTTTTAAAAAGAGGTTGATGTTTGTGATTTCCTCAATGTTTTCAATACTTTCTAATTCAAATGTTTCTTCAAATTCTATGTTTTCAGTGGCGATTTCTAGTGGAATTTCAATATCTAAATCGACCTCCAAATCCAAATCATCATTTGAAGGTGTGTAAAAGTTTGAATTTGGACCATTTCCCTCTGGATTTATGATTATTTCAGTATCGTTGAAGATAATTTTAGAAGGATTGATTTCTAAAAGTTCCTTTAGGTTTGAATTGTCTTTGTTTAGGGTTATTACTGTTTCTTTTGAGAGAATATTTTCATTGTATTCTTCAACTTTAACACCTTTGATAGTAATAGTTTCATTTGTATATTCTAATGCGATTGTATCACTTCCCTTAATTGCTTTTATAGCAGATGTTTTAATACCCATATCAAAACCATAACTACTATTCGTTGTTAAATTGATTGTTGGGTTTGCAAATGAAATATTACCGTATTTTACATCATTAAAAGCTTCTAGTGTGATAGACTGGTCATTTATTTCAAAATAATCTTTTTTAAAATCACCAAAAACAACCCTAATTTCTGGTTGTGATAATTTGACCCTATAGTCTATATAGTCAGAGCTGTTTGCAGTAAAAGTGTCTCCTTCGTGATATTTTAGACCTACTGAAATTTTAACTACAAGTGTGTTAAAGGTGTCTGTGGTGTAGTCATTTCCATTATGGGTGAAATCTATTTCGTATTCCTTTAGATCAATAGAGATTAGGTGGTTGGTTTGACTTAAGTTACCGTGCATCGTATAACTTTCCCCATCTTTTTTTAAAGAAGGAATATCGATACTGTAATTAATGTCAATGTTAGGATCAAAGTCAGAGGTGATAATTATATCCAGTTTTCCTGCATCAAAAAAACCATTGTGTAAGTTTTGTTCTATTTCATCAAAAAAATAGACAATACTGTCGTTTATCGAATATTCATAATCGTCTGGAAGAACAAAGATATTTGAATTTGATGAATTTAAAATATTTGCTATGAAGTCGGGATGTGTTATCGTACCAGTAGTGTCTATATCTTGGATGTTTACGCTTAAATCACCCTGATTCTCCCAAAATAATTTTTCATTTTGCGAATAGATAATCGAATCGTCTTTGGTCACAATACCATCTATTTCAGCTTCCTCAATTAAATCAGATACTGTGTAATTTATCTCCCCTATAGGAATCTGTATGCCGCCACTCCATTTGATGTCTTCTATTTCTTTGTTAAAATAAGAAACGTCACATGATATAAATAATGTGAAACACAATATGATAAAAGCAATTTTTTTTTCAGTTGTTTTAACCATTAATATCTTGGTTTTTATCAAAACACTATAGAACTGTACGTAAATATAATAACTTTTTAACTTAAAAAAAAAAAGTAACAAAAATTACGCTATATAGATTTGTCTTTTGTTTTTGCAAACAAAATAGGTTTTGTGGATGTTACAAGAGGCTGGCTGCTGATAGCTAGTTGTTGGTAGTTTCTGATAGTTTGTGGTTAACTGTTGCACTTATTGTTTGAACTTGGTTAATAAAAAGTATCTTTGTGTTTAAATTTTAGGATTGTAAAATTTTAGTATGGTAAAAAAAATTAAAGGGTTTTCTAAGTTTTCAAAAGAAGAGAAAATAGAATGGTTAGCAAAGACATTTTTTGATGAAAAAGTGATCGTAAAAGATGTCTTAAAAAGTTACTGGAATTCAGATGTAAAGCTTCAAAAGTTACATGATGATTTTACAGAAAACACCATTTCTAATTTTTATCTACCTTATGGAATTGCTCCAAATTTTCTTATAAATGGTAAAGATTACACCATTCCGATGGTTATTGAAGAAAGTTCAGTAGTTGCTGCAGCTTCTTTGGTAGCTAAGTTTTGGACTACCAGAGGAGGATTTACAGCAACTGTCATAGGAACAAGGAAGGTTGGTCAAGTACATTTTATGTTTCGAGGTCCTTTTAAAGATTTAGAAGCCTATTTTACAAAAGTAAGACACCGTCTATTAAAAGCTACCGAGCAGATTACTAAAAATATGCGAAATAGGGGTGGAGGTATCGTCTCTATTGATTTGGTTGATAAGACGAGAGATTTGGCAGATTATTACCAATTACACGTTGCTTTTGAGACCAAAGATTCTATGGGCGCTAATTTTATTAATTCTTGTTTAGAAGTTATATCAGAAGTTTTTAAAAGAGAAGATATACAAATAGTAATGAGTATTCTTTCTAATTATGTGCCAGAATGTTTGGTTAGAGCAGAGGTTTCGTGTAAGGTTGAAGAGTTGATAGAAGGAACTTTAGAAACAGATGCGAACGAGTACGCTAAAAAATTTAAAAATGCGGTTACCATAGCCAATGTAGAACCTTATAGGGCAGTAACGCACAACAAAGGGATTATGAATGGAATTGACGCAGTTGTGCTTGCTACGGGAAATGATTTTAGAGCTATTGAATCTTGTGCACATGCTTATGCATCTAGAGAAGGTCGTTATAAAAGTTTGACACACTGTGAGGTAAAAGAGGGGGTTTTTAGATTTTGGATAGAAGTTCCATTGGCATTAGGAACTGTTGGAGGATTGACAAGCTTGCATCCTATGGCAAAATTGTCTTTAGAATTGTTACAAAATCCATCTTCAGAAGAATTGATGAAAATTATAGCAGTTGCCGGTTTGGCACAAAATTTTGCAGCTTTAAGAGCTTTGACAACTACGGGTATTCAAAAAGGACATATGAAAATGCATTTGATGAATATTTTAAATCAGTTGGGGGCAGGTGCTAAAGAAAAAGAAGTTCTTATTAAACATTTTAAAAATACCCCTGTAATATATAGTGCTGTTCAAGAATTGTACGAAAAAATAAAATAAGGGTCTCACATGAATGATTTTTCTGGATAAATTTAGATTAAAAGGCGAAAGATAATTAAAATGAAAAAATATTACAGTAACGGCAAACTATTAATTACAGGGGAGTATGTTGTTTTAGATGGCGCTTTGTCTTTAGCATTGCCTACAAAGTTTGGTCAGAATTTGGAGTTAAATCCTATTGATGTTCCTAAATTAATTTGGAAGAGTTGTTCTATAGGGGGAGACATTTGGTTTGAAACAGAAATTTTGATTTCAAAATTGTCTATTTTAAGCAGTCATAAGGTAACAGCGACACTTCAAAAAATATTAATTGAAGCCAAAAAGTTAAACCCTTCTTTTTTAGAGGATGGTAAAGGATTTCGGATTCAAACACACTTGACCTTTCCAAATGAATGGGGCCTGGGAACGTCTTCTACATTAATTAATAATATAGCGAGCTGGGCAAATGTTGATAGTTTTCAATTATTGTTAAATTCTTTTGGAGGGAGTGCGTACGATATTGCCTGTGCGCAAAATAACACCCCTGTTCATTATCAATTGTTAGATGCAAAGCCTGTTGTTTGTCCTATAGCATTTTCACCGCCTTTTAGTGAAAGGTTATTTTTTGTATACTTAAATAAAAAACAGAATAGTAAAGAGGGAATTCAACTATACAATTCCATAAAGAAGTCTAAAAAAAACATTTGTAATGAAATTTCTCAGATCACTAAAGAAATAACAAATTGTTCCTCTTTTGATGAATTTGAAAATTTACTCTCAATACATGAACAAATGATGGCTAATCTTTTGAATTTACGACCTGTAAAAGAGTGTCTTTTTAGCGATTATTTTGGAGCGATTAAAAGTTTAGGTGCTTGGGGAGGTGATTTTGTGTTGGCTACAGGAAATATAGACACTCCTTCTTATTTTAAGTCAAAGGGCTATCATACAGTTTTGACTTATAGAGAAATGGTACGCTAATTAAATACCTAAAGTTTATAAATAAACGATATTGAATGGCAAGATGAATGAAGATGTACTTATTATAGGAGGTGGAGCTGCTGGTTTTTTTACAGCTATTACAGCCAAAGAGAATAATCCAAAATTAAATGTGATGATTCTTGAAAAGACAAAAGAAGTTTTACAAAAGGTAAAAATATCCGGTGGAGGAAGGTGTAATGTTACTCATGCTTGTTTTGTTCCATCAGAATTAGTTAAGTTTTATCCAAGAGGAAAGAAGGAATTACTAGGGCCATTTCATCAATTTATGACAGGTGATGCTATGGAGTGGTTTGAAAAAAGAGGGGTCCCTTTAAAGATAGAGAAGGACAAACGTGTTTTTCCTGAATCAAATAGCTCTCAAAGTGTTTTAAATTGTTTTCAGACTTTAGTTAAACAACTAGGAATTAAAGTATTGACACATCATGGCGTTGTCTCAATAGAAAAGACAAGAGATAATTGGTCAGTAAAAACCAGTAAAGGTGCTTTTGAGGCAAGTAAACTAGTTATTACAGCAGGAAGTAGTAAAAGCATGTGGGAATTGGTTAAAACTTTGGATCATACAATAATTACTCCAGTACCTTCTTTATTTACGTTTAATATTAAAGATGTTAGATTGGTAGATTTATTAGGAACTTCTGTTCCTAAGGCTATTGTGAAGTTAGTGGGTTCAAAATTAGAAGCGACAGGTCCTTTGTTAATTACGCATTGGGGCTTAAGTGGTCCTGTAATTTTAGCCTTGTCTGCTTTTGGTGCTCGTTTGTTGGCAGAGAAAAACTATGAATTTGAAGTGGAAATAAATTGGTTGTCAAAATCATTTGAGCGAACCTATCAAATACTTAAAAAAACAAAGGAGGAAAATACAAAAAAACAAGTTATTTTACATGCTCCGTTTTCTGAAATAACAAAGCGTTTGTGGGAGCGGTTTGTTATAAGTGTGGGTATTGGGTCCACAACTCGTTGGGCAGATTTGAGTAACAAACAATTAGAAGGTTTGTCAAATCAATTGACAAGAAGTTTTTTCAAAGTAGAAGGGAAAAGTACCTTTAAAGATGAATTTGTGACTGCTGGAGGGATTGATTTAAAGGAAATTAATTTTAAAAGATTTGAAAGTAGAGTTCATAAAAACTTGTTTTTTGCGGGTGAAATTTTAAATATTGATGCACTAACAGGAGGTTTTAATTTCCAAAATGCTTGGACGGGTGGTTTTATTATTGGAAATGTGTTGGCTCAAGAGCCATAAGTTTCTGTAATTGATTTTAGAGATTTAGTTGTATAAAAAATTGAAAATATGATTTTTTCTGACTTGAACGAAGAGGGTCCGTGTTTAATAAAAAACTGTTTCGTAACCCTAAAGAAACAGGTAAAATATTAAAAAAAGTATTGTCAAAAATAATCTCTGTTCCATAAGAGTTTTGATCCATCTTTACAACAATCGTTTTATCGCTGTCTATAAGTTGTGTTTTCAAACGACTGATGTCGTAAAATAGCTTGGCCCGTACCCTCTTAAAATAAGTGATACCCCAAAATCCCCAGTCTGGGTATGTAATCGGAAATTCATAGTTTAGAGAGATTTTAATAGCCTCATCATTCCAGATATTAGTATACCCTCTTGCATAGCTAAAGAAATCAGGGTATTGGTATGGATTACTTAGGTTTTCTTTTTGCCAATTCATATGGATACTAGTGCTGTGATTTTTTAAAAATCCCGGAAAAAATAAGCGGCTATTTAATGCAATTTTATGGGCTTTTTTAGTGTTCACACTTTTGTTGTAATACAATTCTAAAGATTGCCCAAATTTAGGGGCTAAGTTTTGCAATGCAGTCCTTCGGTTATTTGAAATACTGAGTTTAGATTCAAGGGCTCCAAAATTGAATTTGGTGCCAGAAGATGAATTTGAATTAAGATGTTGTATGTAGTTTGTTTTAAGAGAAAATGAGCGGAAATAATTTTCGTGTATTTGTGATAAAGGAATTGAAAAACCGCCACCAAAACTAATTTCAGAAAATGGATTGTCCTTTATATAATCCTTTACTTTTACGGTGGTATTTCTTTCCTTTTTACTAGCATTCAAATTTAATTCAACAAAATATTTGCTATAAGTAATGTGATTAAAAAAAGTAGTTGTTTTTTCATTAGTATTGTACAGAAGGTTTAGGGATGCTGAAAAATCGGCTAAAATATTTTTAAAACTTAAGTTTAATCCTTGTGTATATGGTTTGTACATATTTCCTAAAGAAAGGCCCCAACTGTGTAGCTTTGTGTCTTTAAAAATACTTTTGTAATCTTTTATAGGATACGTTTTTAAAGGAACAGCGTCCAAAGTATTAGATTCTAGGGTTGTTGTTTTAATTTGGTATCTTTCTTGGCGAACAGGTTCCTTAAAGGATATTTCTTTAGGGTTTAATTCGGAAAGATTTATTTCGCTTAAAGCATCGCCATTTTGGGTAAACTCACTATATATGATTTTTGAACCAGTATTTGAAATAAAAGGGGTAGATACCCCTACTTTTACAGAAGTAATCTGTCTAATGTTGCTTTTTTCTTCTAGGTTTAGTTCGTATATATTGTTTATTCCACTATAGGAAGCAGTAAAATAAATACGGTTTTTGAAAATACTAAAAGAACCGATATTGTGTGTTGTCCAATTAGAAATTTGGATGGATTTTTCATTTTTGAAATCAAATTTAAAAAAAGCGATTTCAGATCTGTTTTTAGCCAGGTATATGATGGTGCTGTCATTGTCAGCCCATTTGGGATAGCTGATAAAATAATTTTTAGGGTTGTTTATTTTTTTTATGATTTTTCCTGAATTAGCATCTAGAATTACAAGATTATTGTTTGTGTCTGGGTGAGATTGAACAGCCACAATGTTAGTTTCACTCTTAGAAAGATGGGGTGAAAATAATTTGCTTTTTGTCGTGAGTTTTTTTTTGGTTCCGGTATTTATATCATAGCGGATGATATTGCTATAATTTAGATTAGATCTTCTCAAATCTTTTTGACGTTCTGTCCAAACCAACTGCTTGTTTGTACAGGACAGATATTCTTGAGCCGTAATGCCAATGGTTGTTAATTTTTGTTCTTGCTTATTTTTTATTTGAATTAAGTGCGGGGTTTCTTGATAGCTGTTTTTAATGCAAACAATATTTCCGTTATTTAAATAGTGAGGGTACTTGTAATTTGTAATGGTATTCTTAGGGGTTTTTGAAATTTGTTTAGACTTGGTTAGCTTGAGTTTTTTTAATTCAAGATTCCAATTTTTTTGTAAGTTGGTATAGGCTTCTTTGTACATTTCAGAGGTCGTTTTACCGGTGTGTCTTTTCATAGCGCTTGAAAAGGGATACATAGGGTATTTATAACGGGCAGCATCAGCCAAAATACGCCTTCCTTTTTTAGGTCCATATGAATTTCTAAGGTGGTTTAATATCACAAAACCCAATGCATAATGGTTGGGAATGAGGTCTTTATAAGAGCCATTTCTTGCCTTCATATAGGGGTATATGGTTCTATTTAATAATAAGGCTCTTTGTTCTTTAAAAAAATTCGGGTTTCTGCCTCTGCCACTTTTTGTCAATAAGGTTTCCGATAAAACGGCATCTCCTTCCAAATACCAAGAAGGAATACTAAAGTGTAATGCAGAAGCCCACCCGTTTTCTCCACCGATTATATGCATAAATTTAGTAAATCCTCGATTTGCATAGGTATATTGTAAAGCATGTCTGTACTCATGTATCGTTAAAAGATCAAGCCAATCTGTAGTTCCCAATCTTTTGAAGTTTTGAGGGGGGGTTGTAAAAAATTCACTGCGAAAAGGAGAAAGACTTACAAAGCCATTTGAAATAACTTGTTGGTTTTGTAAAACAAGGGCTAATTTTTTGAATTTTGAATTTTTGGTCAGATCTGAGTGGGTATGAATATAGTCGATAAGATTTGCAATTCGATTTGCTTGCGTTGCAGTGGTTTTAGGAAAAATAACACGTACATTTTTAGTATCAATAGATTTCCAATCAATATTTGATGGATGTTTCCCAAGATCTTGAGCGTTTAACAAGTAGTTATTCGTATAAATAATGATAAGTATACAAATGTGATACAACTTCATAGTTGATTTTTATATGATTCAATACTTTTAAAAAGAGTTTCCTCAGTTATAATTTATTAATCAATTCCGCTAAACTCATCTACCTTTAAACGGGCATTTGCAGAAACACTTGAATCACTGTAGGTATTGTTTATATATTTTAAATATCCTGTAATTGCGATCATAGCAGCATTGTCTGTGGTGTATTCAAATTTTGGAATATAAGTGGTCCATCCTTGCTCTTGTTCTGCTTCTTTTAATCGTTTTCTAATTTCTGAATTTGCTGAGACACCTCCTGCAATTGCTACCTGTTTTATATTTGTTTGATTGACGGCCTTTGTTAATTTATCCATTAAAATACTCACAATTGTATGTTGAATTGAGGCACAGATATCATATAAGTTTTCTTTTACGAAGGTTGGGTCTTCTTTTTCTTTTTTTTGTATAAAATATAGGACAGCCGTTTTTAAGCCACTAAAACTGAAATCTAAACCATTTACTTTAGGTTTGGTAAATGTATAAGCTTTAGGGTTTCCTAATTGAGCATATTTGTCAATTAAAGGGCCTCCTGGATAAGGAAGATCAAGTATTTTTGCAGATTTATCAAAAGCTTCACCAGCAGCGTCGTCAATGGTTTCTCCTAGAACGGTCATGTCAAAATAATTTGAAATTTTGACAATTTGTGTATGTCCACCACTCACGGTTAGGCATAGAAATGGAAAGCGAGGTTTTTCGGTGTCTTTTTCATCAATAAAGTGTGCTAAAATATGTCCTTGCATGTGATTTACATCAATTAGAGGAATATGTAAGGACAATGCTAAAGACTTAGCAAAAGAGGTGCCTACTAAAAGAGACCCCATTAAACCAGGTCCACGCGTAAAAGCTATGGCACTTAAGTCTTTTTTATCGATATTTGCTTTTTGAATTGCCTGTTTGACTACGGGAACGATGTTTTTTTGGTGTTCACGAGATGCCAATTCAGGAACAACGCCCCCATATTCAGCGTGAATTTCTTGATTTGCAACGCTATTTGATAGTATTTTATCATTACAGATAACAGCGGCGCTCGTGTCATCACAAGATGATTCAATAGCAAGAATATAAATAGGTTTTTTAGACATTTTAAAATAAATTAGGCATCTTTTTTGCCTGGTTAGAAAACAAAGTTAAGGCATATCAAACGAATTAGAAAAATACTCATTAAAATTTTAGCAACACTTTTGCTATCTTCTCTTCTATTGAGTTTGGTGTTGTCTCTGTCTGTATTTCAAACCAAACTAGGCAGTTTGGCAACTTATTATCTTCAGAAAAAATATGACGTTCATATTTCAGTAAATAAAATTGATTTTTCTTATTTAGGTGAAATTAAATTAAGAGGAATTTTAATTAAAGACCATCACAAAGATACTTTGATGGCTGTTTCTAGACTTCAGACGTCTTTGTTAAATCTGAAAGGGATTCGCAATAATAATTTTGATTTAGCAGCAGTTTCTCTTTCTGATGGAGTTTTTAATTTAAAAACTTATTTGAATGAGAAGAAAAGTAACTTGGCTGTTTTTTCACAAAAAATTGAACAAAAATCAACACTTAAAAGAAATCCTATTTGCTTAGAAACAACGCTGATTAAGATAGATGGAATTGATTTTGAAATCTTGAATTTGAATAAAGAGAATGATTCAATAATGGCTTCGTATAAAAAAGTAGCGGGGGAGTTGGTTAATTTTCTGCTGGATGGACCAAATGTGTCGGCTGAGCTTAGAGGTTTAAATTTTATTGAAAATCACGGTATAGAAGTTCAAAATCTGACGAGTAATTTTTCGTATACCCGTACAAAAATGCGGTTTAAGGAAACAATTTTGCAAACGGCATCTTCCTCTTTAAGGGCTGATATTGTATTTGATTATAAGTTAAAAGATTTAAAAGATTTTAATAATAAGGTTCAGATTGACGCCTCTTTTACTGATTCAGATTTGTCTTTGTCAGATTTGAACAGACTGTATAAAAAGTTTGGAGCCAATGATGTGTTTCATTTTAGTACAAATTTTAAAGGGACCTTGAATGACTTTAAATTGACACATTTTGACTTGTATTCTGATCAAAAATTCACTGTAAAAGGTGATTATCACTTTAAAAATAGTGTGAAGGGAGGCGATGATTTTTTTATGGATGGGCTTACAGATGACATGAAATCTAATTATAGTCAATTAAAAAAGATATTACCTAATTTATTATCTAAGAACTTGCCATCAGAGTTTGTGAAATTAGGAGATTTTACGATTAAAGGTGCCACACGAATTACTAGTAAACAGATAGGTATTGATATTGTAATGTTTTCTGAGCTTGGTAAAATAGCTTCAGATTTATTACTTACAAATATTGAGAATATCGATGAGGCAACCTATGAAGGAACGGTAAAGATTTCGGATTTTAATTTAGGAAAGATTGTTCGCGATTCGCATTTGGGAAAAACATCTCTAAATGTAAAGGTCGTAGGAAAAGGATTTACAGTTGACAATATCAACGCTTCTTTAATAGGTTCTATAACAAAACACCAATATAAGGGGTATACCTATCGAAATATAAGTGTAAATGGATTTTTTAAAAACAGGCATTTTAATGGAGAACTTCAGGTACGGGATAAAAATATAAATTTGGACTTTAAAGGATTGGCTGATTTTTCTTCTCCTGTGAATAAATTTGATTTTAACACTCAGGTTGACTTTGTAAATTTAAATAAGTTAAATCTCTTTACGCGCGATAGTATTGCTGTTCTAAAAGGTGAAATTCTGGTTGATTTTGAAGGAAATGAAATAGATAATATCACAGGAAAAGCAAGGTTTAAGAACGTTAGTTATACCAATCAAAAAAAGGGGTATAAGTTTGAAGATTTTTATTTTGAATCTGTCCTTTCTAACGGTATTAAAACGATAAAGGTAGTTTCAGAAGATATTATGAGTGGACAAATAAAGGGGGTGTATAATTTATCTGAGATTCCTGAGTTAGTTCAGAACTCCTTAGGGAGTATGTTGTCTGGGTACCGCCCTTTAAAAGTAGCAGAAAAACAATTTTTTGAATTTGATTTTCAAATTTATAATGAGATTGTTGAAGCATTTTTACCAGAGGTTCGACTAGCTGAAAACACATTTATTAAAGGAAAAGTGGTCGATGAAAACAAGGAGATTAAGTTGTTGTTAAAGAGTCCAAAATTGGCGTTGCATTCAACAGTTATAGATAGTTTGCAAGTTCAGGTTGACAATAAAAACCCCGCATTAAATACAAATATTTCAATAAAAAAAATTGAAACCCCCCAATATTCAATACAAAATTTGGTTTTTTTTAATAAAACAGTTAATGACACTTTATTTTTTAGAACAGATTTCACAGGAGGGGCCAGTATGGAGGAGCGTTTTGAGATATCATTTTATTACACACTTGATAAGGATGAAAATGCGGTTTTGGGATTTCAGAAATCGAAGGTTTATTTTAAAGATAAGGATTGGTATATCAATCCATCTAATAACACAAAAAATAAGTTGGTTTTTGACATAAATAAACGGCGGTATTCATTTGAAAACTTTAATTTTTCATCTCAAGATCAAAAGGTCGATTTTAAAGGGGTTTTAAGGGACTCTACTTTTAAAGATTTAACCCTAAACTTCAATCAAGTTAATTTACATTCAATAAGCCCTAAAATAGATAGTTTATCATTAGATGGCTTGTTAAATGGGGAGTTTCGTTTTAAGCAGATAAAAGGGGTTTATCAACCTTTAGGATTGTTTAGTATTGAGCAATTTAAAATTAATGATGTAGTTCAAGGTAATCTCAAAATGGACCTTATGGCAGAAGATTCTTATAGGAAATACCGAGTAGATTTATCTCTTGTCAATGATTCTCAAAAGAATATACATGCTAATGGGTATGTCGATGTAGATTTGAATCATCCAATTGTTGATTTGGCGGTGAATGTAGAAGACTTTAAATTAAATGCATTTAGTCCTTTAGGAAAAAAGATTTTAACAGATACAAGGGGGCTGGCAAATGGAAATTTTAATATAACAGGTGCTTTGTCAAATCCTGATGTAAATGGAATTTTAAAATTAACAAATGCTGGATTGCGTTTTCCTTATTTAAATGTAGATTATGATATTGTCAAAAACTCAACTGTAAAATTAAAAGGTCAGTCTTTTTTATTTGATGGGTTGGTTTTGAGGGATTCGAAATATGATACAGAAGCTGTAATGTCTGGGGATATCAGTCACACTGCTTTTAAAGATTGGAGATTGGACTTACATGTAAAATCTCCTAAATTATTAGTTTTAGATAGGCAGGAAACAGGTGGTACAAATTATTATGGTACAGGATTTATTTTAGGAGAGGCAAATTTTACAGGTCCTACAAAAGACCTTCACATAGATGTAAAAGGAAAAACATTAAAAAACACAAAGTTTATTATTCCAATTAGTGATGTAAAAACGGTTGAAAACAACTCGCTAATCCATTTTAAACAAAAGGATAAGTTTAGGGTTGATCCTTTTTTAGATAAAAAGTACCTTATAAAAAAGTTTCGAGGTTTTTCTTTAAATTTTGATCTAGAAGTTACTAATAAAGCTGAAGCAGAAATTGTGATTGATCGCGTTTCTGGAAGTTCTTTGAAAGGAAGAGGCTCAGGAAATTTATCGGTTGAAATAGAGAATAACGGAGATTTCAACATATACGGTGATTATTTAATAGATAGTGGAATATATAATTTTGTGTATGGGGGCTTTATAGACAAGCCATTTGAAGTAAAAAAAGGAGGTCTTATTTCTTGGGATGGAAATCCTTATGATGCAAGTCTAGATGTAGAAGCCATTCACCGTGTTAAAGCAAACCCAAAAGTACTTCTCAATGATTTAAATACAAACAGGAAGGTTCCTATCGATCTGGTAACTGAGATAAGAGGAAAATTGTTTAATTCTACCGAAAAATTTCGAATTGTGATTCCAAACTCAAGTTCGACAGTTACTTCTGAATTAGATTTTGTGTTGAATAATCATGATGAAAATGGTAAGATGCGTCAGTTTTTTTCACTTTTAATTTCTAAAAGTTTCTTTAATGAAGAAAATTTGGATATCAATAGAAATACGGCTATTTCTGGGACAACATCAGATATTGTGTCAAGTGCCTTGTCAGATGTTTTTAATAAAGATGAGGATAAGTTTCGGATAGATTTGGCTTATACACCGGGAGAGAAAAATGACCTTGAAAAAATAACGATTGATGACCAGGTAGATATTTCACTTGAAACTCAAATAAGTGATCGTGTTTTAATCGATGGAAATATAGCAGTACCTGTTGGAGATAAAACACAATCGACTGTTGTGGGTGAGGTAAAGGTGGCGTTTTTAATGAATACTATTGGGAATTTAAGATGGACCATTTTTAGTAGACAAAATGAGATTCAATATTCTGAAGAAGAAGAGGGCTATACACAAGGAATCGGTTTGCGTTATCAAATAGATTTTAATAATATAAGAGAAATACTTTCTAAAATAAGATTTAAAAATAAAGAAAGGGGGTTATTCCAAAAAGGTGAATCAGAGTAGAGGTGCTTGATGTTTTAATTTTTGGGTTTTTAATAATTCTCAAAGGTCCTAAATTAGGTTTGGATCACTTTCTCTTCCTAAAACAAACCTATTTAAAATAACAGCTTATAAATATTAAATGTTGTTTATTTGTAGTAGAGATAAAAGTAGGGGGTAAGTTTGAAGGTTGATTTGTGACATTCAGTATTGTCATTTAAAGAATGATTGTAAATTTTATAAAAACATGGGTAAACATACATTGGTAGTTCTCGCAGCAGGAATGGGGAGTAGATATGGAGGTTTAAAGCAATTAGATGAAATGTCTGAGGATGGAGATACCATTATAGATTTTTCAATTTTTGACGCCATTGAAGCAGGTTTTAAAAAGGTGGTGTTTATTGTTAGAGAATCATTTAAGGATGATTTTCAAAAACTCTACGATAAACGACTAAATGGTAAAATAGAGGTGGCGTATGTATGTCAAGAAATCGATAAGATTCCTTCGGGGTATGCTGTAGACCATGAACGTATAAAGCCTTGGGGAACAGGCCATGCTGTTTTGATGATTAAGGAAGTTGTCGATGGCAATTTTGTGGTGATTAACGGAGATGATTTTTACGGAAAAGAAGCTTTTAAAACAATTATTAAAGCTTTGGATCAACTTGACCCAAATACACTGGATATGTGCATGGTTGGTTATAATTTAAAAAATACGATATCAGAAAATGGATCCGTGTCTAGAGGCGAGTGTTTTGTCAATGATCAGCATGAATTGACAACCATTATTGAGCGAACACAGATTGAAAAAACAGCAGGTGCCATTCAACGAAAAGATAAAGATGAAAAAACTATTTCAATGTCGGAGGATACGATTGTTTCAATGAATTTTTGGGGTTTTACTCCGAAGTTTTTGGAAGTATTAGAAAAAGAGTTTGCTTTATTTTTAAAAGCCCATTCTTCAGCGTTAAAGAGTGAATTTTATATACCAACAGTTGTAAACAGTATTATAGCTTCAAAAAAAGGAAGGGTAAAAGTATTGACTTCAGATGCAAAATGGATAGGGGTCACTTATGCAGCAGATAAGCCTTTGGTTGTTAAAGAAATTAAAAACTTAAAACGACTTGGAATATATTCTAAGGAGCTTTGGTTATAAAATCACAGATAAAAAAGGTTGTTTTTTATCAACCTAAGTAGTTTAATATTATGGATATTTTATCTTTTAAAAGAGGTAAAATGCAAGCGAGGCATTTTTGTTAAAACCGAAAACGTTTTCGTATAAAAACAAGGATAATAAAATCAAAAAATAAATTAGCAGTAATTTTATAGTTTTTAAAAGAAGATGAATATACAATTAAAAAAAGTAGCAGTAATGACTTCTGGAGGCGATTCTCCAGGGATGAATGCTGCCATAAGAGCTGTAGTGAGAACTTGTTCTTTTTATAAGGTTTCATGTGTTGGAATCTATAGAGGATACCAAGGAATGATAGAAGGTGATTTTGTTGAACTTGGTGCAAGAAAGGTTAATAATATTATCAACAAAGGAGGCACAATGCTTCAGTCTGCAAGATCAGAAGAATTTAGAACAAAAGAAGGTAGAGCAAAGGCGCATAAAAATCTTTTGGCACAAGGAGTTGAAGGATTAATTGTTATTGGAGGAGATGGTACTTTTACAGGAGGTATGATTTTTAATCAGGAATACCATTTTCCAATTATTGGAATTCCTTGTACGATTGATAACGATATATATGGAACACAATATACAGTAGGCTATGATACGGCATTAAATACGGTTGTCGAAGCAATTGATAAAATTAGAGATACCGCTTCATCACACAATCGCTTGTTTTTTATCGAGGTTATGGGTAGAGATGCTGGATTTATTGCTTTAAATGCTGGTGTAGGAGCGGGGGCAGAAGAAATTTTAATTCCGGAAGAAAACATTGGGTTAGATAAAATGTTAAGTTCTTTGGTTAAGGGCAAGGAATCAGGCAAAAAATCAAGTATTGTTGTTGTCGCTGAAGGAGAGAAAACAGGAAAGAATATATTTGAATTAGCTAAATACGTAGAAGACAATCTTCCAGAATACGATATTAGGGTTTCGGTATTAGGTCATATGCAGCGCGGAGGTGCTCCTAGTTGTTTTGACAGGGTATTGGCTAGTAGATTAGGAGTCGGTGCTGTTGAGTTGTTGTTATCTGGGTCTTCCAATTTAATGGTAGGCTTAGTAAATAATAAGGTTAAACATACGCCATTAGAAAAGGCAGTTAAAGAACATCATAAAATCGATACAGAACTCTTGCGCGTATCTGATATTATGTCGGTATAGTTTTGAATAAAAAATTAATTAAATTAAATAAAGATGATTAAAATAGGAATTAATGGATTTGGTAGAATAGGAAGATTTGCTTTTAGATCTGCTGTAGGAAGAGAGAATGTACAAGTGGTAGCAATCAATGATTTGTTAGATGTAGATTATTTAGCATATATGTTAAAGTTTGATTCAGTTCATGGTCCATTTGATGGGACTGTTGAGGTGGTTGATGGCAAGTTGATTGTAAATGGAAATGAAATTAGAATTACTGCTGAGCGTAATCCTGAAGATTTAAAATGGGATGAAGTAGGTGCGGAGTACGTAATTGAATCAACAGGGTTCTTTACATCTAAGGCAGCAGCAGCATCACATATTAAAGGTGGCGCTAAAAAGGTGGCAATTTCTGCACCGTCTCCAGATGCCCCTATGTTTGTGATGGGTGTAAATAATACAGAATTAAAAGCAGAAGATACGGTTTTTTCAAATGCTTCTTGTACGACAAATTGTTTGTCTCCAATTGCCAAAGTGCTGAATGATAATTTTGGTATTTCTGAAGGTTTGATGACCACTGTTCACGCTGCAACAGCTACTCAAAAAACAGTAGATGGTCCTTCTATGAAAGATTGGAGAGGAGGAAGGTCAGCAATTCATAATATTATCCCTTCTTCTACAGGTGCTGCTAAGGCAGTAGGAAAAGTAATTCCAGCATTAAACGGAAAATTGACAGGAATGGCATTTAGAGTTCCTACGATGGACGTTTCTGTTGTTGATTTAACAGTAAGATTAGAAAAATCAGCGAGTTATGAAGATATTAAAGCAGCTATGAAAAAAGCTTCTGAAAATGAAATGGCAGGCGTTTTAGGATATACAGAAGATTTAGTAGTTTCTCAAGATTTTGTAGGAGATACACGTACCTCTATCTTTGATGCCAATGCAGGAATTGCATTGACGGATAATTTTGTAAAGGTAGTTTCTTGGTATGACAATGAAATAGGATATTCAACTAAAATAGTTGACTTAATCGAGTATTCAGCTTCTTTATAGAAGCGTATTTATTTTATAAATTTAGTCCTGTTTTGAGTTTTCAAAATGGGACTTTTTATTTATATCAATTAAAAAGTTTGTAGAAGATAGCAGATTATCTAAGCCCTAAGATTCTTTTACAGCAATCAACGAGATTTCTACATGTACATCTTTTGGTAATCTCGCTACTTGTACAGTTTCTCGAGCAGGGGCAATTTCTTCTTCAAAATAACTGCTATATACCTTGTTAATTTGAGTAAAGTCATTCATATTGGTAATAAATATGCTTGTTTTCACGACCTCTTTAAAGGTCATGTCTGCAGCTTCTAAGACAGCCCTTAGGTTTTCCATGACTCGTTTGGTTTCTTCTTTTATTTCTGAAGTGATCAGTTCTCCTGAAGCTGGATCTATGGCGATTTGCCCAGAGGCATACAAGGTTTTATTATGAAGAATAGCTTGATTGTATGGACCTACAGGATTAGGGGCTTTTGAGGTATTGATTATTTTTTTCACACGTTTACATTTTAGGAATTATTTGATCACAAATTAATTATAAAATTAAGAACTTGTGCAAAGAATTTATTCTTCTGTTAAATCAATATATCTATCATGGTATCCTAATAGATATAATACACCATCTAATCCAATACTTGAGATGGAATTTTGCGCATTCTCTTTTACTGTAGGTTTTGCGTGAAAGGCAATACCTAAACCTGCCAAATTAAGCATTGGTAAATCATTTGCGCCATCTCCAACAGCGATGGTTTGTGCAATGTTAATATTCTCAATGGCAGCAATTTCTTTCAGATAAGTTGCCTTTTTATTACCATCTACAATCTCACCTACATAACCTCCTGTTAGGGCGCCGTCTTTGATTTCTAGCTGATTAGCATAGACATAATCTATACCGAGTTCTCTTTGAAGGTATTTTCCAAAATAAGTAAATCCTCCAGATAAGATAGCTGTTTTAAAGCCGTAGCTTTTTAAGGTCTTCATCAGACGATGGGCTCCTTTTGTAATAGGTAGGTTTTCAGCAACCTCTTTGAGTACTTCTTCACGAAGTCCTTTGAGAAGTTTCATTCGTTTTTTAAAACTTTCATTAAAGTCAAGTTCTCCGTTCATGGCTGCCTCGGTAATTTCTTTTACTTGATCACCAACACCTGCCAATTCAGCGAGTTTATCGATTACTTCTGCTTGGATTAAGGTAGAGTCCATGTCGAAGCATACCAAACGTCTATTTCTTCGGTAAATATTATCTTCTTGAAAGGCAATATCTACATTTAATTCATGAGAAATTTCCATAAATTTTTCAGTAATAGCCGCCTTGTCATTTATTTTCCCCCGAACAGATAATTCAACACAAGCTCGAGGGTATTCTTCTGTTTTACTTAGGGAGATTCTACCTGTCAGACGTTTAATAGCATCGATATTCAAGTCAATTTCTGAAATAGCACTTGTGACTGCAGAAATTTGTTCAGCCGCTAATTTTTCTCCTAAGATGGTGATGATATACCTGTCCTTTCCTTGGCTTAGTACCCATTCTTCATAGTTTTCTAATGAGATAGGTGTAAATTTGGCAGTGATTCCTAATTCATAGGCTTTAAATAGCAAGTCTTTTAAAACAGTTTTAGAATTAGAATCAGGGTTAATCTCAAATAACATTCCCAACGATAAAGTATTGTGAATGTTTGCCTGACCAATATCTAGAATTTTAGCATCGTATTCAGCTAAGAGACCTGTTAGACTAGAGGTAAGTCCTGGTTTGTCTTGCCCTGAAATATTTAGTAAAAAGATCTCTTTTGCCATTTTTGAGGTAATTTAATTTCTAAGTTGTAAAATTGATTAATCTTATTGATATAAAAAAAAATATAAGAAGTTAATTTGTAGTTTTTTTATCAATTTTTTAAACAAAAACCGTATCTTAAGATTATTAATTGTCTTTAAAAAATTCTTCTTACAGGGGGGCTTCTCTTTTCCCATTTTAAATCACTTAACATGGAAGATTTAACCCCAATAAAGAAGTAATAAGAAGCTCTACTTCCAAATGGGACCCAGTCAAAATTGATTTTCCAACTATCCAAATCTCTCGAAAAATGTAGTCGTGTATACGTAAATCCTCGATTTTTAAAGTCGTATCCAGATGACCCTCCAACTTTCCACTTAGGGGTTAATTTAATGTCTCCAGAAAATGTTAAACTGTTACCTGAAATTTCATTTTGACGATTCCTGTTAGAATAAGTACTTTTATAAGAAAGTCTCAATGACCAGGGCATACTGTTTTGGTATAATGTAACTTCCTCTTTTTTGGTTTTTTTATCAGCTGTTTGTAATGGAGTATTTTCAAAAGGGTTTATTGAATCGTCGCTAAAAAAGTCTGTATCTTGTTCATTGTTCATTTTAGGGGCCTTTTTTTGTTTGGATTTACTGCCCTTGTCTTTTTTAAAATCTTTACTTGAAATAGAATAATTTATGGATAAGTTGGCTCTTGTTAGCCTGAATAAACTTCCGTTGTTGTGAATATTTAAGGTATTATAACGCTGACCGTTTGCATTGAGGGCATAAGGATCTAAAGAAGCACCCATATTTACACGTAGTTTCTTTTTAAACAAATTCGTGCCCGCATTTAGTTCAACAGGACTCATTCTTAAGCTATCCGCTGCAAAATTATATCTGGTACGAATATTTAAATTATTAATCAAACTTATTTTTTTATACGCTTTGTCATCAGTAGCATCTTTTTCTTTTACTTTGGCTTCTAGGGTATTGGCAATGGATAATCCGATTGATTTTGAAAGCCCTTTAGACGGACTTCCATAAATTCCATTTTCAAACTTTGAATAGCTGATAAGATCTGAAGGATCAGCACTTTGTTGTACATCTTCGTAGTAAAAACTAAAATCTGGTTTGTAGTTAAGAGAAATACTCGGTTTAATAGTATGTCTGATGGCTTTAAGTCTGTTACCTTTAAAATTAAACATACCGTAAATAATAGTTGAAATAGAAGCAGATGTAGAATATTCTCGAAAAGTGCTAAAACTATTTATAGTATCCTTCACAATTTCTTGAATGTCTTGATCGTAGTTTTTGTCAATGCTTTTAAAATACCATATTTCTTTGTAATTCACACTAGGTGAGAAAGTTAAATATTTTAGCAATTTCATATTTGTACTCAGTGATATTTTTTGATGTATTCCAGATTTAGCCTCTTGAAACATTTTTTTTGACATAAATTCATCATCGGTGGTTACAATTCTATTCTGTCCCTTTAAGGTGTATGTAAGCCCCATTTTTTGCAAGGCATTTTTTTTACTGCCAGATTTGGGTGCAAATGGGTAAATTCGATCCATGTTAAGTTGTAGAGAAGGTAAAGACATGGATATAATCTCTGTATTTGTATTCTGAGAGTGAGAAGCTGATGCAGACAGACTAAAAGGGGTTCCTACAAACTTTTTATAATAAGATATTGAAGAACTCAAAGTATTGGTAAGGGTTTGAGCATTGTTTAGTTGGTTCAGCGACTCTTTGTAATATTTGCTACTTCCTAGGTTTACCGATGCAGAAAATCTTGAGTTTGGATTAGATTTGGCATCTTGAGAATGAGACCATCTAAGGTTGTAGTTCTTTCTTTTGCTATAATTGTCAAAGCCCTGAATGCCATAGATTAGATTTTCATATCGAAAACTGATACCCCCAGCGTACCTATAACGTCTTTTATAGCTAGATTGGGTGTTGATTCCCCAACTACTATTTGAATAAATATCACCGAGTACGGTTAAATCAAAATAATCGTTTCCTGCAAAGTAATATCCGCCGTTCTGTAAAAAGAAGCCTTGATTATTTGATTCACCATAGGTTGGAACAATAAATCCAGATGATCTGGTCGTGGTTAATGGAAAATAGGCGAAAGGAAATAATATAGGAGTCGGAACATCTGCAATAACCAGATTTGTTGGACCTATAATAATTTTTTTATTGGGAACAATCTTGGCTTTTTTCGTTGCTAAGTAATAATCAGGATTTTCTTTATCAGAAGTTGTAAAACGAATATTTCTGATAAAAATGGTAGAATCATTCACTTTTTTTGTCTTTTCTCCTAAGGTAATAATACCACTTTGTTCGGTTTTTATTCCGTAGATGATGGCTTTTTCATTTTTAAAATTAAATACGAGAGAATCTTGGGTAGATTCTTCACCCCCTTGTTTAAAAAATGGTAGTTGGGAATATAAACCAATACTATCTTTGATCCCTTTAGCAATAACCATATTTGTATGGTAGTCTATTGTAATTTTCCCAGCCTTTATTGTAATATCATTGTAATTGATGACCGCCTTGTTGTAAAGTGTAACTCTTTTACGAATTACATTTTCTATGATATAGTCTTCAGCTGAGTGATCTATAATGGCATCAATCGCCTCTTTATTGATGAGATTAACAAGGCTGTCGTTGTGAATGCTGTCTTGTTTGACATGCTTAGTTAGCGTTTCAGATTCTTTTGAAGTTTTTTCTTGAGCATAGTTTGTTTGGATCCCAAGGGATAATACGCTTATTATAAAAAGGATATGGTTTAAATTTGTTCGCAATGCTTTATATGCTATTTTTGTGCAATATGATCTGTTTTTTAACCAAGTTGCAAGATGTCAAAATTAATTAAAAAATATTGATGAAGTTGATACAAAACCTTAAAATTAATTTTATAGTTCTACAATTTTTATTTTGGGGGTGCTGTTTTTCTGTAACATTTGTCAATGCTCAGAAATACACACACACGGTAGTCTTAGATGCAGGGCATGGAGGAAAGGACCCAGGAAAAATAGGTTATAGAAAATATAAAGAAAAGGACATTGCTTTAGATATTGTATTGCAGATAGGTAAAAACCTTCAAAAAGAAAAAGACATACAGGTTATTTATACCCGTAAAAAAGATGTTTTTGTCGATCTATGGGAGCGGGGTCGTATTGCAAATAAAGCAGATGCTGATTTGTTTGTTTCAGTACATTGTAATGCTCATAATTCCCAAGCATTAGGTTCAGAGACGTGGGTGTTGGGCTTACACGCTAATAAGAGAAATTTTGAAGTTGCAAAGACAGAGAATGAAGTGATTTTATTAGAAGAAAATTATCAAGAGAAATACAAGGGCTTTAATCCGAATTCTCCAGAGTCCGTTATTGGATTAACTTTGGAGCAAGAAGAGTATTTAGACAAGAGTCTTTCTTTAGCAATGGCTGTTCAGCAAAATTTTAAAAAAGATTTAAAAAGAACAAACAGAGGTGTTAAACAAGCTGGTTTTGTTGTCTTGTATCAAACGTATATGCCAAGTGTGTTAATCGAGACGGGTTTTTTGACAAACAAAAAAGAGGGATCTTATTTAAACTCAAAAAAAGGAAAATTAGAAATGGCTAGGGCTATTTCAGATGCAATTGTTAGCTATGTAAAGGATAATAAATTAAATACAGTGGCGGTTAAAACCCCTAAAGAGATTGATAAAAAGAAAGTAAAACCTCTGATTGATAAGGTTCTTTTTAAAGTCCAGATTGCTGCAGGGAAAACCAAAGTGGAAACAGCGAGTTATAATTTTAAAGGATTGAATAATGTAGAACGAATCACTGTTAAAGGTCTGTACAAATATTATTTAGGGAATGAGAAAGACTATCAATCTGCTCGGAAAATACTTAAAAAAGCCAAAATTAAAGGGTATACGAATGCATTTATAGTTGCTTTTAAGGGAGGTGTTAAAGTGTCTCTTTCTGAAGCTATAAAATCCATGAATTAATTTTTACTTACATAAATAATTTAGTATTTTCGTTGAAAATTTAGTTTATGATTAAAGTATCAAGGGAGCTCAAAACAGGATTTTTTGCAATCGTAGTAATTTCTTTATTTGTTTGGGGGTATAATTACTTAAAGGGTCATAATCTTTTTGATGGTCCTGCGGATACTTATTTTACTGAATATGACAATATACAAGGTTTAAATACAGCGAGTTCGGTTACCGTAAACGGTTTTGATGTAGGGAAGGTAGTAGGCATTACTTTTAACGACAATCCGAATAAAAAAGGTTTGTTGAGGGTTGAGTTTAGTGTAGAAAAAGACTTTGTGTTTTCTAAAAATAGTATTGCTAAAATATACAGTGCGAGTTTAATGGGTGGAAAGTCTTTAGCTATCGTGCCTTCTTATGAGGGAGATCAGGCGGTACCAGGAGACTATCTAAAGGGAGAGATTGAATCTGACATGTTTTCTTCGGTGGAAGAAAAGTTAAATCCACTACAAGCAAAATTAGAAAGTGTAATTGTCAGTGCCGATTCTTTATTGGTGAATATGAATGGTATTATAGATGAACAGTCTATTGTGAGTATTAAACAGGGGATTCTTTCTTTTGAAAGCACCTTGTTAAGTTTAGAAAATGCTGCCAAAAATGCTGATTCTATCGTTGCTGAAAATAAGAGTTCACTAAAAACATCGGTACGAAATGTTGAAAAAATCACTAAAAACTTTTCTAAATTTACAGATAGTCTATCACAGGTAGATATAGGTTTGCTAGTTGCTAAAATTCAAAGTACAGTTGATAATTTAAATCGTTTGACAACAAAGTTAAATAGTGGTGAGGGTACGGTTGGAAAATTAATAAAAGATGATGCTGTTTATATTAATTTGAGTAATGCTGCAAAAGAATTGGAGGAGTTGTTAAGAGATATAAAGTTAAACCCTAAAAAGTTTGTGCATTTTTCTGTCTTTGGAAAGAAAGATAAAACAAGTAAAACGGAATAATTCTTAACTGTTAAAATCCGTAAGGACTTTAAGTTTTACTTTTCTTAAATCGAATAGGTTTTACCGTAAATAAAATTAAATAGCATCATGCAATTTCTACCGAGAATCTTTTTTTTGTTATTACTCGTATTCGGTGTTGGCTTTTTTATCAAGAATATTAGACGGTTAAAGCGAAACATACAATTAGGAAAAGATGTTTATAGGAAGGGTCAACTTAAAAAGCGTTGGACCATAATGACGCTTCTTGCTTTTGGACAATCTAAAATGGTCAGACGTCCTGTCGTAGGTTTTTTCCATCTGATAGTTTATATAGGATTTATAATTATAAATATTGAGATTGTAGAAATAGTTTTAGATGGCTTATTAGGCACCCATAGATTGTTTTCATTTGCAGGAGATGTTTATTATTTTCTAATAGGAAGTTTTGAAGTTTTAGCGCTCTTGGTTTTCGTAGCAGTTACTGTTTTTTGGTGTCGGAGAAATGTGCTTAGATTAAAACGTTTTTGGTCCAAAGAAATGACTGCTTGGCCTAAAAATGATGCGAACTACATTTTGTATTTTGAAATGGTACTTATGATTTTGTTTTTAACGATGAATGCAACAGATGTTAATTTTCAAAATCTTGATTCAGGGAATCCGGTCAGTCAGTATTTATACCCTTATTTTCAATCTTTGTCTTCTACAACCATCCATTTTATTGAGCGTTTTGCGTGGTGGTTACATATCTCAGGAATACTAGTATTTTTAAATTATTTATACTATTCAAAACACCTTCACATTTTATTAGCCTTTCCAAATACTTTCTATTCAAATTTAGAAGCAAAAGGGAAGTTTGTAAATAACGATGCCGTTACTAAGGAAGTGAAAACCATGTTGGATCCTTCAGCTGACCCTTATGCTACTGGAGATGAAACTGAAGCAGTTCCAGAAAGATTTGGGGCCAGTGATGTAACAGATTTGAATTGGGTCCAATTAATGAATGCCTATACCTGTACTGAATGTGGACGTTGTTCTTCAGTATGTCCAGCAAACCAGACAGGAAAAGAATTATCGCCTCGATCTATTATGATGAAAACACGTGACAGATTAGAGGAGGTAGGAAGAAATATAGATACCAATAAGGGGGCTTTTAAGGAAGATGGAAAGCAGTTATTGAATGATTATATTACACCAGAAGAATTATGGGCCTGTACAAGTTGTAATGCTTGTGTTGAAGAATGTCCTGTTAGTATTGATCCCTTGTCGATTATTATGGATATGCGTCAGTATTTGGTGATGGAGGAATCTTCGGCACCACAAGAGTTGAATACAATGATGAGTAATATAGAGAATAATGGGGCTCCTTGGCCATACAATCAAATGGACCGATTGAATTGGAAAGATGAAGGCAATTAAAAATACATTAAAAACATAAGCATGATAGTACCTACTATGGCAGAAATGATCGCGCAAGGAAAGCAAGCAGAAGTGTTGTTCTGGGTAGGTTGTGCAGGTAGTTTTGATGATAGAGCTAAAAAAATAACCAAAGCATTTGTGAAAATTTTAAATAAAGCAAAGGTTGACTTTGCGGTACTTGGAACGGAAGAGAGTTGTACAGGTGATCCTGCAAAGCGTTCGGGAAATGAATTTTTATTTCAAATGCAAGCGATGACCAATATAGAAGTGTTAAATACCTATGAGGTCAAAAAAATCGTTACAGCTTGTCCGCACTGTTTTAATACCATTAAAAATGAGTACCCAGAATTGGGTGGTAATTACGAAGTGATGCACCACACCCAATTTTTAAAAAGCTTATTAGATGATGGTCGTATGACTGTTGAAGGAGGTTATTATAAGGGTAAAAAGATCACTTTTCACGATCCTTGTTATCTGGGAAGGGCCAATGATGTATACGAAGCTCCAAGGGTTCTTATTGAGAAATTGGAAGTGGAGTTGGTAGAAATGAAGCGCTGTAAAAAAAATGGACTATGTTGTGGGGCAGGAGGGGCCCAAATGTTTAAGGATGCTGAAAGAGGAAATAAAGAAATCAATATAGAACGGACCGAAGATGCTTTAGGAACAGATGCCTCTATTATTGCCACAGGTTGTCCATTTTGTAATACTATGATGACGGATGGGGTAAAAAACAAAGAGAAAGAAGCTGAGGTTGAGATTATGGACATTGCAGAAATAATCGCCAGGGCCCAAGACTTGTAATTTATCGGTTACGAAGGTCCGTAATTTCTCCGTTTGCTAATTTGTTATTATTATCTGTTTCAAAAATTTTTTCAGCGACAAATGTAGTGCTGTAGAGTTGATTGTCTTTTTTTAAATCTACAAAGCGTTGAACTTCCTCAAAATCTTGTTTCGAAGTGCTTCTGATTTTTTCCTGCATCGCGGTTTCTACAACTCCTGGATATATCGCATTTATTTTTACTGGGTTTTTTAAAAAAGACTGTTCTTTGGCAATACTTTTTGTCGCCATGTCCAATCCGGCTTTTGAACTGCAGTACAAACTCCAGCCATTATAAGGTTTTACCGCTGCTCCTGATGAAATATTTATAATCCGTTTAGAACAATTCACCGTACTCAATTGTTGGATAAACAGAGAAGACAGTAAAAGTGGCGTAGTGAGGTTAAGTGAAATGGTTTTGTCAATAACGTTTTCTGAAATATTTTCTAAATGAGTAATTTGTCCCAAATCACCCGCATTGTTTATCAGTACAATTTCATGGAGGTTTTTCAAATCTACTTTGCGAAGTAATTTTTGAAAGGTGATTTTAGTCGCTGAGGTATTGGATAAATCACAAGATAATTCTTTGAGATTTTTAGCCCCATTACTTGTTGTTCTAGAGATGGAATAGACCTGATAGTCATTCTTTAAATAAATTTCTACTAAGGCTTTTCCTATTCCTCTACTTCCGCCTGTGATGATGGCAATTTTCATACTTTATAGGTTTGTGTTTTAGACAGCATTACTTTATAAAGGTCTTTGATTTTTCCCAGTACTCATCCATTTCTTTTAAAGACATTTTGTCGAGTTCTTTATCGTCTTTTTTTACTACTTTTTCTAAGTATTGGAACCGTTCGATAAATTTTTGGTTGGTTTTTTCTAAGGCATTTTCAGGATTGATATTTAAAAATCGCGCGTAGTTAATCATAGAGAATAAGAGGTCGCCAAATTCATTTTCCATTTCAGTCTTGTTTTTCTTTTTGACTTCTTCATTGAATTCAGAGAGTTCTTCCTGAACCTTTTCCCAAACCTGTTGGGTGTTTTCCCAGTCAAAACCAATTCCAGCAACTTTGTCTTGAATCCGATTGGCCTTAATCAAGGCAGGTAAAGACTTTGGAACGCCTTGTAATACCGAATTTTTCCCTTCTTTTAGTTTTAGTTTTTCCCAGTTTTTTTTGACTTCTTCTTCATCTTTAACCTCCGTATCTCCGTAAATATGGGGGTGGCGATGTATGAGTTTTTCAGAGATTTCATTTGCAACGTCAGCGATGTCAAAATGGCTGGTTTCAGCGCCTATTTTAGCGTAGAAAAAAATATGCAAGAGCAGGTCACCCAGTTCTTTTTTGATTTCTTCTTTGTCATTTTTGAGTATGGCATCAGCCAATTCATAGGTTTCCTCTATGGTTAAATGTCTCAGTGATTCAAAGGTTTGTTTTTTGTCCCATGGACACTTCTCTCTGAGTTCATCCATGATGTCCAAGAGCCGTTCTATGGCTAAAAGTTGTTTGGACCTTGAGTTCATGCTGGGTTTTTTATAGGCTTTTTACTAGGTTTTTCCTTTGTATCAGATTCTTCAATTGTTTTAAAATCAAATTCACTCGATACGAGTAGGTTGTACCATTGAATTACCTTTTTGATGTTTGAGTCATACACCTGCTCTTGGTCGTAATTAGGTACAATTTCAGAGAAATAGCTTCGCAGTGTTTTGCTACTTTCCTTGTGGCTGAGGGTCTTTTTACCGGCTTCTTTATCGTGTATAATCAAAAAGATTTCTCTAAGTGGTTTTTCTTCATCATAGGTGTAAATGGCAATATCGTTTAACACACTTACGTCCTGTGTGTTTTTGATAGACATTTTTTTTTGATCTAATAATGATTGTACAATGAGTCCTCCTTTTGATTGGGATCGTATTTTATACAATCCTGGTTTTCCTGAAACGGAAATTATTTTGCTAAGTTCCATAGTTGTTTTCTTTTATCAGTGTTATCTTTTTTTTGCATTTGGAAAACGCATTTTATATTCAGGGTTTATTTTCCCTTTAGAGATGTTTTCTAATTTCTTTTTAAGCAGTCGTTTTTTTAAAGAAGAAAGTTTATCAGTAAACAAGATGCCTTCTATATGGTCGTATTCGTGTTGAAATACCCTTGCAGCCAGTCCTGATAAAGTATCACAGTTTTTGGTGAAATTCTCATCTAGGTATTCTACTGTAATGGTCTCTTTTCGAGATATATCTTCTCGAATATCAGGGATGCTTAAACAACCTTCGTTAAAAACCCATTCATTTCCTTCTTCTTCCACAATTTTAGCGTTGATAAACACTTTTTTAAACTCTTTTAATTGCGCTCGTTCTTGTTCAGAGAGGTTTTCGTCTTCTGCAAATGGCGAAGCATCTATTAGAAACAAGCGTATCGCCAAACCAATTTGAGGGGCAGCTAAACCAACTCCGCTGGCATTAGCCATGGTTTCTTTCATGTTTTCAATTAATTTCGGTAGGTTAGGATAGTCGCTATCAATCTCTTTTCCTGCTTTTCTCAAAACAGGGTCACCATAGGCAATGATCGGTAAAATCATTTATAAAAATTAAAAATTATATGCGAAAGTACAAAGAATACACAGCTTATTAAAACTTATTTTTTAGATAGATAAGATTGTAAGATAAGTGTGGCACTAATTTCATCGACCAATGCCTTATTTTGCCTTTTCTTTTTGGAGATACCTGCTTCAATCATGGTTTGAAAGGCTATTTTTGAAGTAAAGCGTTCATCCATTCGTACGATAGGAACCTCAGGAAAGGTGTTTTTTAGTTTTTTTAGAAAAGAGTGAATATATGGTTCGCTTTCGCTAGGGCTGTTGTCCATTTGCTTGGGTTCTCCTACAACAAACAATTCTACAGCAGCTGTTTCCAAGTATTTTTTTAAATAAGAAAGGAGCTTTGAAGTTTCAACAGTGGTCAAGCCAGAGGCAATCATCTGTAAATCATCGGTTACAGCGATGCCTGTTCTTTTTTTTCCGTAGTCTATGGCGAGGATTTGGCTCATTATTTAGTGAGTGTTTATATATTGACAAAGTAAAGAAAATATATTTTATTGGTTATTTGAATAGTGTATATAATTAGAATACTATATTTTTGTTTTAAATAATAATTCTTAAGATAATATATGAAGTCTGAAGCTAATGAAGTTTCTGTTGTTATTGTGAACTATAAAAGTTGGACGCATCTTTCGGATTGTTTGATTTCTTTAATGAAGATAAGTTCTGCTAATTTTGGCATAGAAATAATAGTTGTGGATAATCATTCAAATGATGGTGTGTTAGAGGAGTTTAAAGTTAAGTTTAATAAGGTTTGTTTTATTGAAAATATTGCAAATAATGGTTTTTCAAATGCCTGTAATCTTGGTGCTCAAAATGCTCGGGGGAATTATATCTTATTTTTAAATCCTGATACTATTGTTCTAAAAGATGCTATTTTGAAACTACTTGTTGAAGCTTCAAAAAATTCTGATTATGGAATATTGTCATGCAATTTACTTAGGAAAGATGGTTCAGAAGAAAGTCAAATTAGATTTTTACCTAAGATTCTAACACTTTTTGGGTTTTTAAGGGGTTTTTATAAGTTAGTTAATAAAAATAAATTAAAAAATCAATTTAACCATTCTAAAAATATTGTTTTTCCAGAATGGGTTTCAGGTGCAGTTGTGTTTATGAGTAAAATATGGTATGAAAAAGTAGGTGGTTGGAACGAGGATTATTGGATGTATTACGAAGATGTAGATTTATGTAAAAAAGTTCAAGATTTAGGCGGTAAAATTGTCCTGTTAAGAGATGTCAGTATAGTGCATAATCATGGAGGTGCTTCAAGACTTAATGTTAGAACTTCAGCACTTACCAAGACAGAAGTGATTATTTCAAAACACGTGTATATTAGAAATCATTTTAAAGGGTTTTTTAAAAAGATAGCATTTTTCTTAGTTATTCTAGAAGTTTTTTTTACTAAAATTTTTGTAGGTATTTTGGGAATTTTACTCTTCTTTGTTCCTAAGTTATACTTAAGGTGGCTTATTTTTAAAAATATTATAAGCTATTATTTAATGGTTATGAAAAACAAGACATGGCTTAGTAGACGATCAATGAATTTTATTTAGAATATAGTTTATGTATGATTGTGTTAAATCTTCAGTTTATCCTGCTATCAAAAAAGTAATAATATTAATATGTTATTTATAAGTAAATCTATTTTGTGTATTGTGTTTTAAATTGAAAAAACAGATATAAGTAATGAAAAGTCATTTTATAGGAGTTAATTTTTTTTTAAACACTTCTAAAGCAATCCTTTACCCAACCGATACCGTTTGGGGGATTGGTTGTGATGCTACTAATGAAAAAGCAGTTTCCAAAATATACGAGATCAAACAACGTGAAGAGAGTAAAAGTTTAATTGTTCTCGTAGATTCTATAACCATGCTCCGACAATATGTTGAGGAAATTCCCCAAGTGGTTTTTGACTTGATAGAAAAGACCCAACAACCAACGACTATTATTTATCAAAATCCGGTAGGTCTGGCAAAAAATGTCATAGCCAAAGACAATACAGTGGCTATTCGTGTGGTTAAAGAAGGTTTTTGTCATGAATTGATAGGTCAATTTGAAAAACCCATTGTTTCTACTTCTGCCAATATTAGTGGAGAGGACACCCCTAAATCCTTTTCAGAAATCAGTCCTGCAATTTTGGAACGCGTGGATTATGTAGTAGATTTGCATCAAGATCATAAAGTAGAGAAGTCATCGAGAATTTTAAGAATTCACAAAGATGGTTCTGTAGAAGTTATTAGAGATTGAGATGCATGTAAATAATTATAAAGAGGCTATACAACACCCAGTATTTTCTTATATCACCAGGGCCAGTGAAACGCTACATATAAAAAGTTATGTCATTGGCGGTTTTGTGCGGGATTTTATTTTGCAACGAGGAACGGCAAAAGATATTGATATTGTGGCTATTGGAGATGGTATTGCCTTGGCAAAAAAAGTGGCGGACCTACTTCCAAACAAAGCTAAGGTACAGGTTTTTAAAACCTATGGTACGGCGATGTTACGATATTTAGATGTTGAGATAGAGTTTGTGGGGGCCAGAAAAGAATCGTATAGTCAAGAAAGTAGAAATCCAAAGGTGTGTATAGGGAGCTTGAAAGATGATCAAAATCGTAGAGATTTTACAATCAATGCCTTGGCTTTGAGTTTAAATAAGGCTGATTGGGGTGCTTTATTAGATCCATTTAATGGTCTGGAAGCTATTTCTACACAAAGATTGATCACCCCTTTAGATCCAGATATCACTTTTTCTGATGACCCACTTCGAATGTTACGTGCCATTCGCTTTGCCTCACAACTCAATTTTACGATTGAGAAGAATTGTTTACAGGCGATTAAAGATAAAGCAGATCGGTTAGACATTATTACAAATGAGCGAATTGTAGAGGAACTGCATAAAATTATTAGTTCAGACAATCCTTCTAAAGGATTTTTATTACTAGAGTCTACAGGTTTGCTAGAAAAGATTCTTCCAGAGATTACGGCCTTAAAAGGAGTAGATAAAGTAGAAGGTCAAAAACACAAAGATAATTTTTATCATACCTTAGAAGTTTTAGATAATATTTCTTTACAGACTTCAGATCTTTGGTTGCGCTGGGCAGCGCTTCTTCATGATATTGGAAAAGCACCGACAAAAAAATTTCATAAAAAAAATGGATGGACCTTTCACGGGCATGAATTTGTCGGATCAAAAATGGTCCATAAATTGTTTAAGCGTTTAAAAATGCCCCTAAATAATAAAATGAAATTTGTTCAAAAAATGGTTTTGCTAAGTTCAAGACCTATTGTTTTGGCATCGGATGTTACAGATTCTGCTGTTAGACGTTTGATTTTTGATACGGGAGATGATTTGGAGAGTTTAATGATACTTTGCGAAGCAGATATTACTACAAAAAACCCTGTAAAGTTTAAGAAATATCACAGCAACTTTGCTATTGTTCGTGAAAAAATAAAAGAAGTAGAAGCCAGAGATCATATCCGGAATTTTGAACCTCCTATTTCTGGAGAATTAATTATGGAGACCTTCAACTTAAAACCATGTAGAGAAATAGGACAAATCAAAGAAGCTATTAAAGAAGCCGTTTTAGATGGCAAGATTCCCAATGAATACGACAGGGCTTATGATTTTATGTTGGAAAAGGGGAGGGCTTTAGGGTTGGTTCCTTTAAATAAAAATTAAGACAACTGTTTGGAGTTTTTAAAATATTTTTCCAAAACCAGTAAGGAAAGAAGTTTCTCTAGTTTTTTATCCTGAAATTGAGTTACCCATGTTTTTGCATTTTCGATTATTTTTAGTGCTTCCTCCTCGTGACTGGCGTAATAATTTATTTTTTCAATCAAGTCTGAATAATCATCTTTAAGGTGTACATAGTGGGAATTTGGAATTAACTTACCTTCCATAAACCAAGTTTCAAACTTTGGAGTAGGCATAAAGCAAAGAGAATTAGATGACATAATCCATTTTAAATTGGTGGCTACGTCAACTCCCTCAATTGAGATAATGAATTTATAGTTTAATTGTTTTTCAATACTCAGAAAATTTTTATTCCAGTCAGGTGCTATTTTTCTTTTGCCAATTTCAGCAATATTACATTGGGGGTGATTAGAAAATTTTTCAAGAAGTATTTTTCTATTTTTTTTATGCACAACACCTCTCCAAACGGCTTCGTTTTTTTTTTCTGAAAAACTTAAAATGTCTTTTACAAACTTATAATGGCGAACAGCGTTTAATTTTAAGAGTACAGAATTTCCGTTTTTTTCAATAGGTCTGCTTTTGACAATAGTTGGAAATTCTTGATTTTCTGTAATGTCTCCAAACTTAAAATCAATACTAAATTTAGGGTTGAAATAACGAGCGTACTTTATTAAATCAAAATAATACACAGTACCTCTTTTGGGTCTTTTAAGGTTGCCTATTTTTTGAGAAAAAGAACTTGGGTTTGTTTTTTTGTCAAATTGTGTATAGTAGTTAAGTCTATCGTTAATAGTGCTTTTAGGATATGAATTTTGTTTGGAAATCCAATGTTTTAGCTTTTTTCGATAGATAAGTGAAGGTACAAGTGATTGTAAAAAACTAGAGATATAATAGAAGCTTTTATTTCTTTTTATATGACGAATTAAACTCATAAAAAAAATTAAAGCGATTGCATATTTACCAACTTGTAATATTCTCCTTTTTTAGAAAGCAATTTGTCGTGAGAGCCTTGTTCAACGATGACACCTTTTTTAAGAACGACAATAAGATCTGCTTTTTGAATGGTAGATAATCGATGCGCAATTACCAAAGAAGTTCTGTTTTGCATCATTTTTTCTAAGGCGTTTTGTACCAGTTGTTCAGATTCTGTATCTAAAGCTGAAGTTGCTTCGTCTAAGATCATAATAGGCGGGTTCTTTAAGATAGCTCGGGCAATACTTACACGTTGTTTTTGACCTCCTGAGAGTTTGTTACCACCATCACCAATATTTGTATTATATTTTTCAGGAAGTGCTTCTATAAATTCGTGTGCGTTTGCAATTTTTGAGGCTGCTATGATTTGTTCTTTAGAAGCGTTTTCTGCCCCTAATGAAAGGTTGTTGTCAACGGTATCATTAAATAAGATGGCATCTTGTGTGACAATACCCATTAAATTTCGTAAAGATTTTTTTGAAAGTGTTTTAATATCTGTACCATCAATAGAGATTATTCCTTCGTTTACATCATAAAAACGGGTAATCAAGTTTGCTAGGGTTGATTTTCCACTGCCAGATTGCCCCACTAAAGCAACTGTTTTTCCTTTAGGAATCGTTAGGGAAAAGTTTTTTAAGACATATTCATTTTCGTATTTAAAAGAAATGTTATCAAATGTAATGGCTTGTTTAAATTCTTCTTTTTCAATGGGGTTTTTGAGTTCTTTAATCGTGTTTTCAGTTTCTAAAACTTCTAAAATTCGTTCTGCAGAGGCATCTCCTTTTTGAATACTAGCAAAGGCGTTTGAAATTGCCTTGGCAGGGTTCAGCACAGAGTAAAACAATCCAATATAGGTAAAGAATGTCGGGGCGTCTAAATTACTGTTGTTTGACAAAACTAAATTTCCACCATACCATAAAATGACAAGTATGGTCATGGCTCCTAAAAATTCACTCATAGGGGAAGCCAAGCTTTGACGCTGGGTAACTTTTGTCATTAATTTTGCAAAGGAATTGGTAGAGTTGTTAAATTTTTTTTCTGCTTTTTTTTCAGCATTAAAACCTTTGATAATTTTGAGTCCCGTTAGAGTTTCTTCGATAAAAGAGATAAACCGACCACTTTCTTGTTGTGCCTTCATAGAATTTCTTTTTAATTTTTTTCCTATAAAAGAAATTAAAAGACCAGAGAGTGGTAGCATAATGAATACAAACAAGGTTAGTTTTGCACTCATAGAAAACATCATGATTAAGGTTATGACAATGGTTAGAGGTTCCCTGATAACCGTCTCTAGTGACATTAAAAATGAGGTTTGTACGACTTGTACATCTGAGGTTATTCTAGAAATGATATCTCCTTTTCTTTTTTCTGAAAAATAGGAAATAGGGAGTGCTAAAATTTTGTGGTAAATAGCGTTGTGTAAATCACGGACCACCCCACTTGTTAAAAAAGCCAATTCGTAGGAGGCTAAAAAACGGAATAAATTTTTAAAGAAAAATAGGATAACACAGATCAAACAGATGAGGCCTAACGTAGCTAAAACACCTTCAGATTCTATATATTTGGTGATGTTGTAATAAAAACTGTCTTTTAAATAATCAAAACTATTAGAGAGACCATTATAGGTGGGTTTTATGTAAGTTTTAGTGTCTGTTTTAAACAATATAGACAGTACAGGTAAAAAAGATAAAACTGTTAAAATATTAAAGATGGCATATAAAATATTAAATAAGGTATTTAGCCATGCAAATTTTATGTATGGTTTTGCAAATTGTAATATTTTTCTAAAATGATTCACCTTTTGTTAAAGTTCTAATTCAGTAATGATGCGTTGAATTTTTCCATCTAATTTCTTTTCGACACTATCTCTATTTTCTATACTGTTTAAAGGACTATTTACGCTAAAATAAAACTTTATTTTAGGTTCAGTCCCGCTGGGTCTTGCGGCAATTTTTGTTCCATTTTCTGTGCAAAATATCAATACGTTAGATTTTGGTAAGTCGATGATGGTTTCAGCTTTTGTTCCAAGATCTTTTTTGATCGATGTTTCGTAATCACAGATATGTTGTACTTTTTCTCCATCAATTTCAGTAAAGGGGTTTTCGCGTAAATCGATCATCATCTGCTTAATTTGCTCAGCGCCATCCATTCCTTTCTTTGTGATAGAAATTAAATGTTCTTTATAGAAATTGTGTTGAAGGTATAGGTTTAGTAATTCTTTGTAAAATGAACCACCCCTTGCTTTTGCATAGGTGGCAATCTCACAAGCTAAGAGGGCAGCAGTAATAGCATCTTTATCTCTGACAAAATCACCTACCATATATCCAAAACTTTCTTCTCCACCTCCAATAAAATCTAAATGATCAAAGTCTTCAATCATTTTGGCAATCCATTTAAAACCTGTCAAGCAGATTTTAGAGGCTACTCCGTAGTTGTTTGCAATTGCAGAAACCATGTCTGTCGATACAATGGTCGTTCCTACAAATTGTTTTCCGTTTAGCTTTCCTTCTTTTTGCCATTTTTTAATTAGGAAATCTGTCATTACAACCATTGTTTGATTTCCGTTTAATAATTTCATATGACCATTTAGATCACGAACAGCAATTCCTAAACGGTCACTATCTGGATCCGTTCCAATAACAATATCGGCATTTACTTTGTCTGCTAATTCTGTAGCCATTTTTAGAGCGGCTGGCTCTTCCGGGTTAGGGGACGCGACCGTTGGAAAATTCCCGTCAGGTTTGCGTTGTTCTTCAACAATGTGAACATTTGTATAGCCTGCTTTTTCAAATGCTTGTGGCATGGCTGTGATAGAAGTTCCATGTAATGAAGTGAACACAATGGTCAGATCATCTCTATTACTCAATTCTAAACTTCCGTTATTTACGACAGCATCTGTAAAAGCATTGTCAACTTTTTCTCCGATATAGTGTAACAATTCAGGGTTTTCGTTAAATTTAACTTCTGAAAAATCTAATTTATTAACTTCTGCGATAATACCATGATCGTGAGGAGGAACAATTTGTCCGCCATCTTTCCAATAAACCTTGTATCCATTGTATTCTGGTGGGTTGTGAGAGGCCGTTAATACAATTCCCGCATCACAGTTTAAATGATTTACAGCAAATGATAGGGCAGGAGTGGTTCGAAGTTCTTCAAAGAGAAAAACTTTTATTCCGTTAGCAGTTAAAACATCTGCGACTACTTTTGCCAATGTGTCACTGTTGTGTCTACAGTCATAAGCTACGACTACACTGGCTTGACCATTTTCTTTTAAGAGATAATTTGCCAATCCTTGGGTGGCTTTTCCCAGGGTGTATTTGTTGATACGATTGGTGCCTGCGCCCATTAATCCACGCATTCCGCCAGTTCCAAATTCAAGGTCTTTATAAAAACTATCGATCAGTGTTTCTGAATTGTTTTTGATTAGATCTTGAACTTCTTTTTGGGTTTTTATATCAAATGAAGGGGAGAGCCATTTTTTTGCAGCAATGCGAATATTTTCTTTGGTCATTTTACTTTTTTTAATTTGTGCAAAAGTATCATTTTTGTTTAAAATAAGAATAAGGTAAAACTTAAATTTATAAACAGTATTTTTTAGATTTCTTTTGAGATGGTATAGCCATTCCCTTTTTTAAATCCTTGAATCAATTCACCGATAAATCCAGCTAAAAACATTTGAGTTCCTAAAATCATTGTCGTGAGTGAAATGTAAAACAAGGGCGTGTCTGTAATCAGAGGAGCAGGTCTTTCGAAATGATAAAGATTTATGATTTTTATGAGTCCCATGCCAAGTGCTGCTAGGAAACCAAATAAAAACATAAAAGTCCCAATCAATCCAAATAAGTGCATGGGTTTTTTGGCAAATTTACTGACAAACCATATGGTAATTAAATCTAGAAACCCGTTGATAAAGCGTTCCATTCCAAATTTGGTATGACCGTATTTTCTGGCTTGGTGTTTAACAACTTTTTCACCAATATTTACAAATCCAGCATTTTTTGCAAGTACAGGGATATATCTGTGCATTTCTCCGCGAACATCAATCGTTTTAATCACTTTTTTACGGTAGGCTTTTAAACCGCAGTTAAAATCGTTCAACTGAATTCCAGATGTTTTTTTAGCGGCCCAGTTGAATAATTTTGATGGAATGTTTTTTCTTATCTTAGAGTCAAATCGTTCTTTTTTCCAACCACTTACCAAATCAAAATCATTGTCGATAATTAGCTCGTACATTGACGGTATTTCATCTGGAATGTCTTGTAAGTCAGCATCCATTGTAATAATAACCTCTCCGTTTACTCTTTTAAAACCAGCGTTTAAGGCCTGAGATTTTCCGTAATTTTTAGAGAATTTAATTCCTTTAATATTTGGGTTTTGGGTTTTTAATTTTTCTATTAAAGACCAAGAGTTATCGGTACTTCCATCATCAATAAAGACAATTTCATAGCTATAGCCTTGTTTTTGCATCACGTTGACAATCCATTGTTGTAGTTCTTGCAGTGACTCTTCTTCGTTTAAAAGTGGAATGATTATTGATAAATCCATTTAAAGGGGATTAATTGGGTGATTTATTCTTTTATTTGAGGGGTTTTTATAATAGCTCCTGTAATGGCAGATATGACAAATCCCAAAAAGGCACTTGCAATGATTCCAATGGCAGAAGAAATAAAAGGGCCTTTAAATTTTTTTCCTATTTCAATCGTCTTTTCAATCTGCTCATCAGACATTCCGCTGTTGTACATCATCTCTTCTTGTTTTAAATCGAGTTGATCTATAAAATCAGGTTCTATGAAATTTACAAAAATCAAGTTGTAAATTACTGTAATTAGGGCGCTTAAAATTGAGATACCCACTCCAATTTTAACTGCTTCACCAAATGATATAGAATTGTTGTTTTCAGATTTAAATTTTTTGACACCCATTACAATTACAGCAATAATCAATAAAAAACTGATGATTCCAATACTTTTTTCTGGTTCTAGATGTGTTCCTGTAGCGTATTGTATCAGGCTGGTGAATACTAAAATTCCCCCGAGTATAATACCATAATTTACAATGATGTTTTTTGTGTTTACGTTTGTTTTTTTCATGGCTCTTAAATTTGTAATTCACAAATATACTTAATTAGTTTTATGCAAACTTCTCTTTCTAAAAATATAAATAAAGATATATGTTTGATCTTTGTTTTAGATAAAAAAGATATCCTGTTTGGGGTAGAAGTTTCTGAAGTAATTCCTTTGATGTATATTTGTTCTTTTATTTAAAAATCAAACTTTAATTATGGCAGTAGTACATCGATCAAAGATAGAATTTGAAGTTGAATTAGACGAAAATAAAGTGCCTGAAAAAATGTATTGGAATGCAATAGATGGGGGTGTAAAAAAAGATGAAACAAAGGCTTTTATGATTTCTGTTTGGGATGCTGAAAAGAAAGATACTTTGCGAATTGACTTGTGGACAAAGGATATGCCTGTTGATGAAATGAAGCAGTTTTTTCATCAGACTTTGGTGTCTATGAGTCAAACCTTTGAAAGAGCGACCAACGATCAGAAAATGTCGGCTACCATGATGGACTTTTGTGATTATTTTGCAGAAAAATTAGAATTAAAAAAATAATATTGAGGATCTATTTCTTATCTGAGATTGATTTTTTCTGGCAGTAGTTCCACCTCACTTTTATCGGTGCAGTTTGTCAAGTGTTCTAGAGCGGTTTTTTTAGAATGAGGGAATAGGAGTTTTGACGATATTTCACATAGGGGGATTAGCACAAATTTACGCTCGGTGCTTTTAGGGTGTGGAATACTTAGTCTAGGTGTATCGATGATTTCTTCTTCATAAAGAACAATATCAATATCGATTATTCTATTCTCGTAGTTTTGATCGTTTCTTCTTTTTCTTCCGAGTTGTTTTTCTATATCTAAAAGACTTTTCATAAGCAATTCGGGGTTTAATACGGTTTCTATTTCAATGCAACAGTTATAAAAGTCGTTTCCTTTAAAGCCCCATGCAGGCGTTTTATAGAGAGAGGAGATTTTTTTAACCCTTCCAATCTTATCATGAATTGCTTGTATGGCCTTTTGTATGTTTTTGAACCGACCGTTTAAATTGCTTCCCAAAGACAGGTGGCTTATGTGTTTAGAGATCATTATTAAGTGTTTTTTACTCGCACAATCCTTTAATTTATTAAGTAAAGTTATACAGGTAGTATAAGTTTACAAATAAACGAAAGAAAATAGAATAGTCTATATTTGTAATGTAATTTGTTTAAAAAAGAAAAAGATGAATTTTATCAAAAATCTTCTTACAACTACTTTGGGTTTTTTTGTTGCGATTTTTTTGCTTTTGACCCTTGTTGTATTCATAGGAATAGCCATAGGCGAGGAATCTAAAATAGTTGTAGCTCCTGATAGTGTTTTAAAAATTGAATTGGCTAGTCAAATTAAAGATTACGCTCCTAAAAGTAATCATCCTATAGATGAATTGATAGGTTATAAGGATAATCCTATAGGTTTGAATACGGCTATTACGGCTATAGAAAATGCAAAAGAGGATTCTAATATTAAAGGAATAAGCATTCAGATAAAAAGATTGAATGCAGGGATCTCACAAGTTAAAGAGATTAGAAAAGCCCTGGAAGATTTTAAGAATTCGGGAAAATTTATTATGGCCTATGCCGATTATTACGGGCAAAAGGAATATTACTTGAGTTCTGTAGCGGATTCTCTATTTGTAAATCCAATGGGTGGGGTTAATTTTAGAGGATTGATATCAGAAGTTTTATTTTTTAAAGATTTTCAAGACAAATTAGGTATTAAGATGGAGGTGGTTCGTCATGGAAAGTATAAAAGTGCGGTAGAACCCTTTTTAGAAAATAAAATGACTGCTGAAAATAAACTTCAGCTCAGTGAATTGTTAGCGTCTTTGTGGTCATCTATTCTCGATGAGATTTCCCTATCTAGAAAAATAGATTTTCAAAATTTAAATACGATTGCCGATGGTTTAAAAGGCAGGACTGCAGAGTTTTCTTTTCAAAATCACTTGGTAGATGGGGTTCTATATGAGGATGCGTATATTGATAAGTTGAAGAGACTGACACAAAAGAATTCGCCGAGTGATTCATTTAAGAGTCTAAATTTGGTGGAGTATATTGCTTCTGGAAAAGGAAGAATCTTTAAATCTTCATCGAACAAGATTGCCGTTATCTATGCTCAAGGAGATATCATTTACGGAAAAGGAGATGAAGATTATATCGGTCAAGGAATGATTATCGAAACTTTAGAAAAAGTTCGGAAAGATAAAAAAGTAAAAGCAGTGGTTTTAAGAGTAAACACACCAGGGGGTGATGCCCTAGCTTCTGACCTTATATGGAGGGCTTTGGAATTGACAAAAACAGAAAAACCACTAGTGGTTTCAATGGGGGATTACGCAACTTCTGGGGGTTATTATATCTCCTGTAATGCTAATAAAATTATCGCTGAACCAACAACAATAACCGGTTCAATAGGGGTTTTTGGACTTTTTCCAAATGTAAGTTCTTTATCGGATAAGTTGGGTATTCACGCTGAGTTTGTTAAAACCAATAAAGCGCCTTCTTATAGTGTGTTTAACCCGATGGAAAGTTCTTTTTACAACTATTCAAAAGAGTCAGTTACTAGGGTGTATAAAACTTTTGTAACCAAGGTTTCAAAGGGTAGAAAGATGACTTATGAAGATGCAAATGCCCTAGCGCAGGGTAGGGTCTGGTCTGGAAAGCAAGCTTTAGAAAATGGGCTTATTGACACCTTGGGTGGATTAGATATAGCCATTAAATCTGCGGCAGATTTAGCAGGTATCTCAGCGTACAAAATAGCGAGCTATCCATCTTATAAAAAAGATCTACGTGAGGTGTTTCAAGATATTCCTTTTGTGAATTCAAAGAAATCTTTTTTTAAAGAGTGGCTCGGTATTAAAAATTACAGGTTTTTCAAGGATGTGAATAGTTTAAGAGAGGTAAGAGGAATTCAAGCTAGATTGCCTTATATATTAAGTATTGATTAGTATTTTGTATTAAATATTCCCTTTGATGGATACGACTGTAAAAATTATCGAATGTCCTAGAGATGCAATGCAGGGCATTAGAACCTTCATTTCTACAAAAGCAAAGGTTGCTTATATCAATGCTTTGTTGGGTGTGGGGTTTGATACGATTGATTTTGGGAGTTTTGTGTCACCTAGGGCCATTCCTCAAATGCGAGATACTGCAAAGGTTTTATCAAAGTTAGATCTATCTACTTCAAAAAGTAAATTATTAGCTATTGTCGCCAATATAAGAGGCACTAAAGATGCTTGTCATTTTGAGGAGATTGATTATTTGGGTTTTCCTTTTTCTATTTCTGAAAATTTTCAAATGCGGAATACTCACAAAACCATTCAAGAGTCTGTAGTGGTTTTAGAAGAAATTTTAAATTTAGCAACCCAATCTAATAAGGAGATTGTGGTTTATTTGTCAATGGGTTTTGGAAATCCGTACGGCGATTCTTGGAATGTAGATATTGTGGCTAAATGGACAGCAGTGTTGTCTGCTATGGGTGTTGAGATTATCTCTTTATCCGATACGGTAGGAACGGCTACACCAAATGACATTTCTTATTTGTTCTCTCATTTAATTTCAGATTATCCAAAACTCGAATTTGGAGCGCATTTTCACACGCATTACCACACTTGGAAAGATAAAATAGATGCTGCCTTTACTTCAGGTTGCAGGCGTTTTGATGGTGCTATTAAAGGTTATGGGGGTTGTCCTATGGCAAAAGATGAACTTTTAGGAAATATGCCTACGGAGAAATTACTCTCTTATTTTACAAGTAAGCAGGTTTTAACAGGGGTCAAGCCTTTGTTTTTCGAAAGTGCTTTTAATGCTTCTTTACAGGTTTTCTGAAAAGTTTTGTTTTCTATTTAAAATAAATCTAAATAAGTTTTTTTATTTCGTTTTGAAATGTATATTTGCAGCGTAAATAAATATTATTTTTAAACAATCTAAATAAGAATTAGGAATTATGAAAAAAACAGTTTTACTATTTGCTATAGGTGTCTTTTCGACCATTGCTTATGCCCAACAATCAGAAGATCTAATAGTATATGAAAACACTTCTCAACGTGTTTTAGATACGGGTTCTGATCAAAAAGTAACCATTGGTGGATACGCACAAATAGATTACAATCAACCAGAAGGAGGGAATGGAAAAATGGACGTTCACAGAATGGTGATGTTATTGGGTTATCAATTTAATGAGAAAGCGCAATTTGTTACGGAAATTGAATATGAACACGTAAAAGAAGTTTATGTAGAACAGGCTTTTTTAAATTACAATGTTCTTGATAATATGAGCGTTCGAGGTGGGCTGATGCTGGTTCCTATGGGTATCGTAAACGAATACCACGAACCGACTACTTTTAATGGTGTAGAAAGACCTAATGTAGACAAGAGTATCATTCCGACTACCTGGAGAGAGATAGGGATTGGTTTGAACGGTCGTATTGACGAAGCAAGTTTAAAGTATCAGGCTTATATTTTTAACGGTTTTGTATCAAAAAATGATTCTAAATTATTAGGAGGTAAAAACGGCTTGAGAAATGGTCGTCAAAAAGGGGCAGAATCTACCTTTAACAAGCCTAATTTTTCTGCTAAAGTGGATTATTATGGAATTCAAGGTTTAAAACTTGGTTTGGCTGCTTATGCGGGGCATTCAGAAGCAGAATATGCAGGTTCAAATGTAGGTATAAAAATGCTAGGACTGGATGCTCGCTATGCTTATCAGCGTTTTTCAGCCAGAGGGCAGTTCATTCAAACTTATATAGAGGGGGCGGCGGCTTATAATACGGCAAATAGTAGTGATTTAGGAAGTCAAATGAAGGGTTGGTATGTAGAGGGTGCCTATAATTTATTGCCTTTAGATCATGAACAAGCCCTAACCGCTTTTTTAAGGTATGAAAATTACGATACCCATGCGGCTGTTGAAGGTTTGACTGAAAATTTAGGCTATGACAGAAATGACATCACTGTAGGTTTGAGTTATTTAGTTGCACCAGGGGCCGTGGTTAAAGCAGATTACCAATGGTTTGACAATGCAAAACCTGAGAATGTTGTTTCTAAACAATTTAATTTTGGAATCGGCGTTTGGTTTTAATCAATAGAATATTACTTAATTAAGAATAGGCGAAGGTGGGTGTCAGATAAATGCTCATCTTCGCTTTTTTAATATGGATTTGTTAAATAAATAAGATACATTTGTACCATGTTTGCCAAACGATTTCTTTGTGGTTTTGCCTTTGTTTTAAGTGGTTTTTTGCTATCTTCTTTTCAGTTGCCAAAAAAGCTTGAAAAAAAAGTAACTAAAGAAATTCATAAAGTTTTTGAAATTTCTGATTACAATTTAAGAGCGGTAGTTGTTCCATCAGATATCAATAAAACCTTACCCATATCCATTCGACCAGATAATTTTTACGCTGTTGTTCAAAATGACTCGTTACAAGGTTATTTGTTTATCGAAAAAGCACCGAGTAAAACAGCTCAATTCGATTATATGATTTTATTCGATGCAGATTTGATTGTTAAAAAGACAAAAGTATTGGTGTATAGAGAAGAGTATGGAGGAGAAATTGCCAGTAGTAGATGGTTAAAGCAATTTGTTGGTAAAACAACAAAAAGCAGTTTGGTTTATAAAAGAGATATCGCGGCTATTTCGGGTGCGACCATTTCAGTTCGGTCAATGACCAATGCGGTAAATAAAGTATTAAAAACGGTAGGGATTCTACACAATAATAAACTTATATAATGCAATTAAACGGATTAATTTATACTTTTTCAACCCAAGTCAAATTATTTTTAGCAGCGTTTGTAGTTGTTTTGAGTATTGGTTTTTACACAGGTTTAATTTTTGTAGGGCAAACTAGTACGGTGCACCCTGACGGAATTGAAGAAAATTATTTGGGAAATGAGTTTAATCAAGAGGCTCTTGTCATGAAGTTTAAAAAGGGAAGTCATGAAATGTTAACGATTGTGCATACGCATATTTTATCGATGTCTTTTATTTTCTTTTTATTAGGAGCTGTTTTGCTGACAACTTCTATGCCTAAAAAAATAAAAACATTTTTACTTGTAGAACCCTTTGTGTCAGTCGTTATAACCTTTGGTGGAATTTATTTGTTGTGGTTAGGCTATACTTGGTTAAAATACTTGGTAATTGTATCTGGAATCCTTATGACGGGATCTTTTGTTATATCATCTGTGGTTATTTTAGTTCAGCTATTTAGAAAACCTCGCAATCTGTAAATTAATTATAGGTTTTTTAAAATTCAGAACCTTTTAGTTTGGGGACGTCTCTCACTTACTTTTGTCTTTTAGGATTTGTTTGTAATTAACTCCTAATTAATTTGTATATTTGCATGCAATTAAATGATAAATTGATTGCACCATGCCTACTTCAAAAATATTGACCGAAGGATTGACCTATGATGATGTTCTTTTGGTTCCAGCTTACTCAGAGGTTCTACCTAGAGAAGTAAGTATCAAAACAAAGTTTACCAAAAATATAACATTGAACATTCCTATCGTATCTGCTGCGATGGATACCGTTACGGAAGCAAACATGGCTATTGCAATGGCTAGAGAGGGTGGTATTGGTGTTTTACACAAAAACATGACAACTGAAGCGCAGGCTTTGGAAGTTAGAAAGGTCAAGCGTTCCGAGTCTGGAATGATTTTAGAGCCCGTAACCGTAAAAGGGGAACAAACTGTAGCAGATGCAAAAAAACTGATGGCTGAATTCAGAATAGGGGGCATTCCAGTTGTAAATGATTCAGGGATGCTTGTTGGAATAGTTACCAACCGTGACCTGCGTTTTGAGAGGAATAACAATCGGTTGATTTCTGAAGTGATGACCTCAGAAAATTTAGTTACAGTTTCTGAAGGAACCTCACTGGAAGAAGCAGAGGTTATTTTACAAGACAACAAAATTGAAAAATTACCAGTAGTCAATAATAAAAATAGTTTGGTTGGCTTGATTACCTTTAGAGATATTATAAAAGTAAGAGAAAACCCAAATGCCAATAAAGATCGTTATGGACGTTTAAAAGTAGCTGCAGCGATTGGTGTTACTTCTGATGCTGTAGATCGTGCAAAAGCCCTTGTAAAGGCAGGTGTTGATGCATTAATCATCGATACAGCTCACGGTCATACCAAGGGGGTCGTAAGTGTTTTAAAATTGGTAAAAGCTGCTTTTCCAAATACAGATGTAGTCGTAGGAAATATTGCAACAGGGGCCGCTGCTAAATATTTGGTAGAGGCTGGTGCTGATGCGGTTAAAGTGGGTATTGGTCCAGGGTCCATATGTACTACTAGGGTCGTAGCAGGAGTCGGTTTTCCGCAACTTTCAGCCATCATGGAAGTCGCAAATGCGATTAAAGGGTCTGGGATTCCTGTAATTGCAGATGGAGGCATTCGTTATACGGGAGACATTCCTAAAGCAATAGCTGCAGGCGCTGATTCTGTAATGCTTGGTTCTCTATTAGCCGGAACTAAAGAATCGCCAGGAGAGACCATTATCTTTGAGAGTAGAAGATTTAAATCATATAGAGGAATGGGTTCTGTAGAAGCGATGAAACAAGGTTCAAAAGACAGGTATTTTCAAGATGTGGAAGCTGATTTGAAAAAATTGGTCCCTGAAGGTATTGTAGGCAGGGTTCCTTACAAAGGAGAATTGGCAAATACCATGCATCAATTTGTTGGTGGATTAAGAGCAGGTATGGGATATTGTGGTGCAAAAGACATCACATCACAGAAAAAAGCACAATTTGTTAAAATTACATCTTCTGGAATTACAGAAAGTCATCCTCACGATGTGATGATTACTAAAGAAGCACCAAATTATTCACGATAGGTATTTTATTATAAGTGAAATAACCAAAGCATATGAAATCAAGAGTTGGTCTAACATTGGAAGAAATTGAAAATGCCGTTTCGAAATCGGAATTAAAGGATTTGCTTTCTAAAAAAGGCACTTCTTATGCTAAGATACTCAAAACGATTACTTATGAAGAAGAATTAAAAAGCCTTCAGATAGAATTAGTGAAGTTACAGCAATGGATTACTAAGAATAACAAGCGAGTTGTTGTTGTTTTTGAAGGAAGGGATGCAGCTGGAAAAGGAGGGGCCATTCGTCGGTTTATGGAACATTTAAACCCGAGGTCTTCTCGTTTGGTAGCTTTGAGTAAACCGACCAATATAGAAAGGGGACAGTGGTATTTTATGCGCTATATTAAAGAGTTACCCAATCCTGGTGAAATGGTGTTTTTTGATCGAAGTTGGTACAATAGGGCCGTGGTTGAACCCGTGATGGGTTTCTGTAATAACAAAGAATACAAAGCTTTTATAGCTCAGGTTCCAGAATTTGAACATATGTTGTATGAAGATGGCTTGATTATTATAAAATTTTGGTTGTCTATCTCAAAATCAGAACAGCGAAAGCGTTTTAATTCGAGAATGAAGAATCCTTTAAAGCGTTGGAAGTTTAGTCCTGTAGATAAAAAAGGTCAAGAATTATGGAATCAATATACACAGTATAAAAACCTAATGTATAGTAAAACTCATACCAGTTATAGTCCTTGGGTAATTGTTAAAACAAATGATAAAGAGATTGCAAGGTTAGAATGCATTCGTTACGTGTTATCTAAATTTGATTACGAAGGGAAATCTGTTGTTAAAACAAGGGTTCTTCCTGATCCAAATGTGATAACGCATTATTTTCGATCTTCTGATCAAATAGATTAGCGAAACAGCCATTTTTTGGTTTTTTATATAAAAATGTGAGAAACCTTATATATCAATCTAGTAAACCATGAAAAATAAGATTACAGAAAAGGATTCATTACTGAATAAAATAAATTCAAAAGCAGGAATAAAAGCTTTGCTCTCTAGAGATACGGTTAATATTGAGCGGGCTGTTCGCATTGCGAGTTATGAAAAAAAATTAAAAAAATTACAAGTTGAGTTGATTAAAATGCAGGCTTCTGTTATCGAAAATCAAGAACGTGTAATCGTTATTTTTGAGGGACGTGATGCTGCAGGAAAAGGGGGGGCGATACGTAGAATTACGGAGCGTATCAATCCTAGGTATTTTAGAATCTTGGCTTTACCTAAACCAACAGAAGAAGAACAGAGCCAGTGGTACTTTCAGCGATATATCAAAAAATTTCCTATAGCGGGAGAAATGGTGTTTTTTGACAGAAGTTGGTACAATAGGGCTGTTGTTGAGCCTGTTAATGGATTTTGTAGTCAAGAAGAATACGAGGTTTTTATGAATCAGGTCAATGATTTTGAAAGAATGATCACTGAATCAGGCATACGACTAGTCAAAATTTATATGTCAATCACAAAGAAAGAACAAGCTAAGAGGTTTGAAGAAATTAAAAACAATCCTTTAAAACAGTGGAAAATGACTGCTGTGGATAAAAAAGCACAAGCCCTTTGGGACGATTACACCCTATACAAATCAAAGATGTTTGAAAACACTTCAGATACAGGTACTCCATGGAAAGTAATTAATGCTAATAGAAAGACATCAGCTAGAATTAATACAATTGAGTATTTGCTTAAACAGATACCGTATGATAAAAATAGAGAGGTGTAATTTAATTGTCAAAGATCAAGATGGGTTTTCAAATAGGCGATTTTGTTGCTGTTATAGATGAAAAAATAAAAGGAGTTGTTGTTTCTGTGGAGGGAGTAAGGGTATTAATCAGGGAAGAAAATGGGTTTGATTTATATTTTGAAGCGTCACAGTTGGTAAAAATTGAACATGATCAATCAAAGTTGTCTAAGTTTTTGGATATTAACAATGTCTTGTTTCAGCAAAAGAAACAGGATTTCTCAGCAGGTGTAAAAAAAACTCAAAAAAAATCTAAAAAGAAGCCTAATTTACCTTACATGGAGGTCGATTTGCATATTCATCAGTTGGTGAAATCAACCAAAGGGATGAGTAATTACGACATTCTTAGTTTACAAGTAGATAGGGCCAAGTACAAATTGGAATTTGCGCTTCGAAAAAGAATTCCTAAACTTGTTTTTATTCATGGAGTAGGAGAAGGTGTTTTGCAAAAAGAATTAACGTATTTATTTGCAAATTACCCTGTAAAGGTTAGTCCTGCCTCATTTGAAAAATATGGCTTGGGAGCTACTGAAGTGTATTTTATTCAGCATAAGCAATCATAATATTATCTCCTTTATCTAGGGTAGGTCAGAAATGGTAAAAGCACCTGTTTTTGTGCCAAATTCATAACCATCAATATAGTTGATATCACTTTGGTTATTAGAGAGATTTAAGGAAGTGAATTCAATTGATAGATTGTACTGTTGTTTGTAATAATTTGTAGGAGTTGAACTTGCTTCTAATGATGTATTGTTGTCATCATCTAAATAATCAACAATACTGTCTGCATCTTCGTCTGTTGTTGTAGATTCATTGATTGTCGGCGTTCCATCGTTGTCATCGTCATCATCTAGATAATTAGGAATGCCGTCTTGGTCTGTGTCGTCATTGGTAGGGTCTCCATCTCCGTTGGTGTCTTCATTTTTGGTTAAAATATGATCACCATCATCATCGGTGTCTATGTAGTTTGGATATCCATCGTTATCTGTGTCATCATTTGTTAAATCACCATCGTTGTTGAGATCTTCCACAGAACTAGAAACATTGTCTTTATCATCCAGTATAATGGTATTGTGAACAATTAAGTTTCCTTGTCCGACCCATTCATCAGAAACCGTAGGATTAGCTACCGGAACATCATTGCAAAAATAATTGTCATTTATGGGTTCGTTAAAAATTCGATAGTAAATTTTGTGGCTTCCCGTATCTGAAATAGTGTAGGCGACATCATTTTTTTCAGTTTTAAAAAAACTATCATTTGCGTTGTCTTCGTTGAGTTTTAGAATCAATGCTTCGTTTTTATTATTAGTGATTTTGTAGAGCACGAGGTTTCCACAATCATTAATAGGGATATCATCAAAATTGAAAGATGGGACATTAAAATCTCCGTCATCACATGACATAACTGTTAGTATAAGTGCGAGGAAGTATAATTTTTTCATTTTATAATTTAGATTCGTCAAACAAATGTAGTGGTTTTACACAGAATCGTACATTGTTTTTTATTAATTTTAATTGATATACATTTGTGGTTCTCAAACAATGTTTTTGGGAAAGTATTTCAGTAATTGTTTGCAAGTTTTTTATTAATGAGAAAAGTATATTTAGACCACGCAGCTTCAACGCCTATTTTTGATGAGGTTATTGATGAAATGGCGAGCTCTATGAAAGCTGTGTATGCCAATCCTTCTTCTACACATCAATTTGGGAGAACAGCCAAATCTCTTATAGAAACAGTTCGTAAAAACATTGCAAAACAATTCAATGCGGCTGCTTCAGAGTTTATTTTTACTTCAGGAGGTACTGAATCTAACAATTTGATATTGAGAAATGCAGTGGTGAGTTTAGGGGTTACTCGTATTATAACGAGTAAGTTAGAACATCATGCTGTTCTTCATACTGTAGAAGCATTATTTCAAGATTACAGCGTAGAATTACAGTATGTAAAGCATTCTGATGATGGTGTCCTAGATCTTTTGCATTTGAGAAGTCTGTTGGAAGAAAATTCAACTAAAACCTTGGTTAGTCTAATGCATATTAATAATGAGATAGGAACTATTCTGGATCTTAAAAGTACGGCTCTTTTATGTAAGGAACACGGTGCTCTTTTTCATACTGATGCTGTACAGGCCGTCGGGCATTTTCCTATCGATTTAGATCAATTGTCTATTGATTTTATGAGCGCGAGTGCTCATAAATTTCACGGTCCTAAAGGTGTTGGTTTTGCTTATTTTAAAAAAGGCTTTGATTTACAACCTTTTTTATTTGGCGGAGAACAGGAGAAAGGGGTTAGAGCAGGTACCGAAGCTGTGCACGCTATTTTAGGAATGGATAAAGCTTTGCAATTGTCCTATAAAACGTTGGATACAGATATCACCTATATTAAAGGATTGAAGTCTTATTTTATTTCTCTTTTAAAAAAAGAATTTCCTAAAATTGCTTTTAACGGTTGTTCTGCCGATATTGAAAAAAGTACAGCAACGATCGTTAGTGTGCGTCTGCCTGTTGAACAACCTCTTTTGCTGTTTAATCTAGATTTAAAAGGGATTGCTGTTTCTGGAGGAAGTGCTTGTCAAAGTGGGAATAATCGAGGGTCTCATGTGTTAAATGAGTTATTGGCTCCAGAAGCGTCTTTAAAAACCTCTATTCGTTTTTCATTTAGCAAAATGAACAATACGGATGATATACTTTATGTAATAGAAGTTTTAAAGAATCTGTTACCAAAAAAACAAACTGATTAAGAAGTCAATCGTCCTTTTAGTCTTTTTTCAAATTTTTGTTTGATTGCTGTTATGCGTTTCATAGTATCCATAATTGCTTTCATCATCTCAGGATCTGTAGATTCTTTGTAGATTTCATTTAAGCCAAGGACTAGTTTTTTAGCGGTATGTGAAGCTCTTATACGTTCGTCTCTTGATTTAAATGTAGATACACTTTCTTCAAATTCTTGGGCTTCTTTTAATATTTTCATAGATTTAATAACAGAAAGAAGTTGTTTTATTTTCTTTTAATACGCTATTTAATAAATAATAAAATAACATCGAGGCAATATAATAAAATAGTTTGATTTAAAAAGTATTCAGACTGAAAGAATGTAAATTTAATTTAAAATAGATAAATGATTGCTTTGGATTTACTCAGTTAAAGGTGTTTTTTTTAACTCAAAGCGTTCTCCTAAATAGACTTTACGAACGATAGGGTCATTTGCTAACTCTTCAGGTTTTCCTTCTTTTAAAATTCCTCCTTCAAACATTAAATACGTTTTATCTGTAATGGAAAGGGTTGCTTGTACGTCGTGGTCTGTAATTAAAATGCCAATATTTTTGTTTTTTAATTGCGCTACAATATTTTGTATGTCTTCAACAGCAATTGGGTCCACTCCAGCAAAAGGTTCATCTAGTAAAATAAATTTTGGATCAGAAGCTAGGCAACGAGCTATTTCAGTTCTTCTTCGTTCGCCACCAGACAACAAATCGCCTCGATTTTTACGAACGTGTTCTAAGCTAAATTCTGCAATTAAAGATTCTAGTTTTTCTTTTTGTTCCCTTTTACTTCTTTTTGTAAACTGTAAGATTGATAGAATGTTGTCTTCTACAGATAATTTTCTAAAAACAGAAGCTTCTTGAGCTAAATATCCAATACCGTGTTGGGCTCTTTTGTACATTGGAAAATCGGTTATTTCATTAGTGTCTAAATAAATTTTTCCTTTGTTTGGTTGGATCATTCCCACAATCATATAGAAAGAAGTTGTTTTTCCCGCACCATTAGGTCCTAATAAACCGACAATTTCACCTTGGTTAACTTCTAGAGAAATTCCTTTCACAACTGTTCTGTTTCCGTAAATTTTTTGAATGTTTTTTGCGCTGAGTTTCATAAGGTTGTTTAAAAGATTAACGGGTTGTTTTTTCTTGTTTTTTTAATACCCATTTAGAAACCTGAATACTAATTTCGTAAAGTATTAAAATAGGGATTGATACAATGATTTGGCTCGCTATGTCTGGAGGTGTAATAATAGCAGCTAGTAAGAGAACCACAACTAGTGCATGTTTCCGATAAGTTTTTAAAAACGTAGGTGTAATTAAACCTAATTTGGTCAGAAAGAAAATTAAAACAGGCAATTCAAATACGATTGCCACCCCTAAAATAGTATTGGTAATCATAGATATATATGATGATAGTGTAAAATTATTTTGAATAGTATCAGTAATTTCAAAATGATAAAAGAAATAAACAGACATAGGAACAATTACGTAGAAACTAAAGGACACTCCTATAAAAAATAGTATAGAACTAATGCCTAAAAATCCTTTTGATCTTTTTATCTCATTTTTGTTTAATCCTGGAGAAATGAATTTCCAGAGCTCCCATAAAACATATGGAAAAGCGATAATTAATCCCAAAATTAAGGATGACCAAATAGCATTCATTAATTGATCAGTCATTGAAAGACTTTGTAGTTTTTCAGGAAATGTAAGTTCACAAAAACTACTGTTAATATGAATTGTTTTAAATAAATTACAAAACCATTCATAACTTATAAAATCTGTTTTTAAATGGGCCAATAAAACAGTGTCATAAATTTCTTTTTTAAAGATAAATAGAACAATACCACAAACTAGAATAACAGTACTAGCGCGTACCAAATGCCATCTCAGTTCTTCAAGATGTGCTAAAAAAGACATTTGATTTTTTTTAGACATTTGTTTGTTGTTTTATTAAAATAATCATTTTTTAGTACTGAGAGCGGTAAACTGTAATTGTTAATCTAAAACATACTTGCTATAATATACCTTCTTTAATTAAATCATGTAAATGGATAATACCGACATAGGTTTTTGTTTTGTCCTGAACAAGAAGTTGCGTAATTTCATGATTTTCCAGGGTTTTTAAAGCATCAATTGCCATTGTATTTGTGTCAATTATCTTAGGATCGATAGTCATGATGTCTTTTGCAGTTAATGAGGCAATAGAATCGTTATTTTCGAGCATACGTCTAATATCTCCGTCAGTGACCATTCCTACGATTTTATTTTTTTCAATTACAGCAGTAGCGCCCATACGTTTGTTAGAAATTTCTACAATGACGTCTTTTACTTTTGTGCTTGGTTTTACAATTGCTGGCTCGTTAGTTGTAATTAAAGCACTTACTTTTAAGTGTAAGCGTTTTCCCAATGCGCCTCCTGGGTGATATTTTGCAAAGTCTTTGCTAGAAAAATTTCTTAGATTTAGTAAACACATAGCTAGCGCGTCTCCAATAACCATTTGAGCAGTAGTACTTGTAGTGGGGGCCAAATTATTTGGACAAGCTTCTTTTTCGACAAAAGAGTTTAAAGTGAAATCTGCATTTTTTCCTAAAAAAGAATCAGGATTTCCAGTGATAGCAATTAATGTATTCTTATAACTTTGAATAAGCGGCACCAGAGCTTTTATCTCAGGGGTGTTTCCACTTTTAGAAATGCAAATGACAGTATCTTCAGGTTGGATATTTCCTAGATCACCGTGAATTGCATCTGCAGCATGCATAAAGATTGCAGGGGTGCCAGTAGAATTCATGGTTGCTGAAATTTTATTAGCAATAATAGCACTTTTGCCAATACCTGTAATAATAACTCTTCCACTTGAATTAAAAATAAAATTTACGGTATTTTCAAAATCATTGTCAATAAAATTTGCTAAATTAGCAATCGCTTTACCCCCCAACTCAATAGTTTGTTTAGCGATTTCTATTATGTTGTTAGATTTTATCAAGATTTTTAAATTTTGTTAGAATGGCGTAAAGGTGTGTTTTAGTTGCAAATGTATCTAAAATTGGCTAAATATACGTAATGAATACAAAGGAAATTGACTTACATAGCTGTTTAAAGAAGTTTTTTGGGTTTTCAAAATTTAAAGGACTTCAAGAAGAAGTTATTAGAGATGTCGTAGATGGAAATAATACATTTGCGGTTATGCCTACTGGTGGAGGTAAGTCTTTGTGTTATCAGTTGCCAGCTTTGATAAAAGAAGGAACTGCCATTGTAGTATCTCCATTAATTGCACTCATGAAAAATCAAGTTGATGCCATTCGTGGAATTTCTGAGAATGACGGTATTGCACACGTACTAAACTCATCTTTAAATAAATCAGATGTTGAAAAGGTTAAGTCAGATATTGTATCAGGAGTTACGAAATTGGTATATATTAGTCCTGAGACTTTGGTAAAGGAAGATTGTGTTGCTTTTATGAAGCAGCAAAAGATTTCATTTGTAGCGATTGATGAGGCCCATTGTATTTCTGAATGGGGTCATGATTTTAGACCAGAGTACAGAAATTTAAAGAGAATTATTGAAGATATTGATGATTTGTCTATTGTAGCTTTAACGGCTACTGCTACAGAAAAAGTACAGGAAGATATTTTAAAAACACTCGGGATATTAGATGCAAAAACATTTAAAGCATCGTTTAATAGACCTAATCTTTTTTATGATGTGCGTCCAAAGACAAAAGATGTCTATAGCGACATTATTCGTTTTGTAAAAGGATATCAAGGAAAATCAGGAGTTATTTATTGTTTGAGTAGAAAGAAGGTTGAAGAGGTCGCTCAATTATTACAAGTTAATGGGATAAAAGCACTTCCGTATCACGCTGGTTTAGACGCAAAGACCAGGTCCAAACACCAAGATATGTTTTTAATGGAGCATACAGATGTTATTGTTGCAACGATTGCTTTTGGAATGGGAATCGATAAGCCTGATGTGCGTTTTGTAATTCATCATGATATTCCTAAAAGTTTAGAAAGTTATTATCAAGAAACAGGAAGAGCAGGTCGTGATGATGGTGAAGGATATTGTTTGGCTTATTACGCTTACAAAGATATTGAAAAGCTAGAGAAATTTATGTCTAGTAAACCAGTTGCAGAACAAGAATTAGGACACGCATTGTTACAAGAAGTAGTTGGTTATGCTGAAACTTCTATGAGCAGGCGTAAATATCTATTACATTATTTTGGAGAAGAATTTGATGAGATTAATGGGTTGGGAGCAAAGATGGATGATAATACTGCAAGACCCAAAAAAAGAGTTGAAGCACAATCTGATGTAAAAACACTTCTTGAGGTTATTAGAGACACCAAAGAAAAATACAAGTCAAAAGATATTATTTCTACTTTGTTAGGTCAAAAAAATGCGATGTTAATTTCTCATAAGACAAATGAGCGTTCTTTTTTTGGTATTGGAAAATCTAAAATGGCGAGTTATTGGATGGCCCTAATTCGACAAGTTGTAGTAGTTCATTATTTGAGGAAAGATATTGAGCAATACGGGGTTCTTAAATTGACTGTTTCAGGACTTGATTTTATAAATGCGCCGAGTTCTTTTATGATGACTAAAGACCATGAATACTCCGAAGATATAGAAAAAGGAGAAGGACTTGCAGGGTCAAAAAATATAAGAGGACAAAGTGATCAAAAATTAATATTGATCTTAAGAGATCTACGAAAAAAAGTAGCTATAAAAAAAGGGATTCCTCCTTTTGCTGTTTTTCAAGACGCTTCTTTGGAAGCGATGACCCTTCGATATCCTATAACTATAGAGGAGTTATCAAGTGTTTATGGGGTAGGAGATGGAAAAGCCAAAAAGTTTGGTAAAGAGTTTATTCAAGTCATTGAAACTTATGTTAATGAAAATGACATTGTTCGACCAGATGATTTAATTGTCAAAGGAATGGGCAATAAGTCTGGGCTTAAATTATTTATTATTCAAAATACGGATCGAAAGTTGTCATTAGACGATATTGCTAAATCAAAAGGTTTAGAAATGATCAACTTAATTAAAGAGATTGAAACCATTGTATATTCAGGTACGAAATTAGATATTTCATATTGTCTTGATAATTTTTTAGATGAGGAACAACAAGAAGATATTATGGACTATTTTATGGATGCTGATACAGACGATATACAGGAAGCATTAGATGAGTTTGGGGGAGATTACGAAGAAGAAGAACTGCGATTGATGAGAATCAGGTTTTTAAATGAAGTAGGGAATTAGCCTTTTATGTTTATTTTTTTTCTCAAAAAATCAGCCGTACTTGAATTTGAGTTTTTAACCATTTCTTCTGGGGTGCCCGTAAATACTAAATTACCTCCTTTTTTACCTCCTTCTGGACCCAAATCTATAATATAGTCAGCACATTTAATAAACTCCACATTGTGTTCGATTACAATAACTGAATGTCCGTTTTTAAGCAATGCTTCTAGAGCGTTTAGTAGTTTTTTTACGTCGTGGAAATGTAAGCCGGTTGTAGGTTCATCAAAGATAAATAAAGTTTTTTCTTTTCGAGTTCCTCTAGCCAAAAATGAGGCTAATTTTATTCTTTGAGCTTCTCCTCCAGAAAGGGTAGAAGATGACTGTCCTAGTTGTACATAACTTAGCCCAACATCTAATAATGGACCTAGTTTTTTAGTGATTTTTGTCTGTTCGTGTCTATTAAAAAATGCGATAGCATCTTCGATGGTCATTTTTAAAATATCATCAATTGATTTTTTATGAAACTTGATTTCCAAAACAGATTTTTTAAAACGTCTTCCTTTGCAATCTTCACATTCTAAATGTACATCTGCCATAAATTGCATTTCAATAGTTACCTCTCCTTCCCCTTTACATGTTTCACAACGACCTCCTTCCACATTAAAAGAAAAATGTTTGGGTTTATAATTTCTAATTTTTGATAAATTCTGTGAAGCGAATAGATTTCGAATTTCATCGTAGGCTTTGATATAGGTTACAGGGTTTGATCTAGAAGATTTACCAATCGGATTTTGATTGATTAAAACAACCTCTTTAATATTGTCAAAGTTTCCAGAAAGTTCTGTTAATTCAATTGCTTTTTGATCTTGATCGGATATCTTTTTTTGTAAAGCAGGATATAGTACTTCTTTTACTAATGTACTCTTTCCACTACCTGAAACCCCTGTGATGACCGTTAAAACATTTAATGGAATTTCAAGGCTTATGTTTTTTAGGTTATTTGCCCTTGCTCCCTTTATATAAATTTTGTTTTTTGAGGTCTTTCTTTTACTTGGAATGTTGATTTCTAATTGGTGATTTAAATATTTTGCTGTAAGTGAATCTGATTTTAAGAGCTGTTTAATAGTTCCTTCTGCTACAATGCGTCCACCATTTGTGCCTGCTTCAGGGCCAATATCAATAATTAGATCAGCTTCTCTTATAATATCTTCATCGTGTTCTACAACAATAACAGTATTTCCGATATTTTTGAGTTTTTTTAATATTTTAATTAAACGTTTTGTGTCCTTTGGGTGTAGTCCTATACTAGGTTCATCCAGTATGTACATAGAACCTATCAAGCTGCTTCCTAAAGAGGTAGCTAAATTGATTCGTTGGCTCTCCCCTCCAGAGAGCGTGTTTGAAGCTCTGTTTAAGTTTAGATAGCTTAATCCTACATCATTTAAGAAACTTAATCGGTCATTGATTTCTATGATTAATCTATCTGCAATTTTTTGATCATTTTTGTTTAGAGAGAGGTTTTTAAAAAATAAAGTCAACTCATCAATTGGTAGGTTTACTAAATCTGAAATACTACAATCATTTATTTTTACAAAATCAGTTTCTTTTCGTAACCTTTTGCCTTTGCAACTCTTGCATTTACTACGACCTCTATAACGAGAAAGAATTACTCGATACTGTATTTTATAGCTTTTCTTTTCTAAATATTTAAAAAATACATGTAAGCCTTTAAATGCACTTGTGCCTTCCCAGATCAGTTCTTTTTGTTGGCTTGTTAATTCAAACCAAGGTTTATGAATTGGAATTTTAAATTTATAGGCATGGTCGATAAGTTTTTCTTTGTATTTCGAAAAGGATTTGGTTTTCCATGGGGCAATGGCATCGTTATAAATTGAAAGCGCTGTGTTTGGGATCACTAATTTTGGATCTATTCCAATGGTACTACCATATCCTTCACAGGTTGGGCAAGCACCATGAGGGTTGTTAAAGCTAAAGAAGTGTGTGTTAGGTTCTAAAAAAGTGATTCCGTCTAATTCAAACAGATTACTAAAAAAATGTGTTGTTGAAGTAGTTAATGTTTCTATAACGCAAGTTCCTTTTCCTTCAAAGAATGCAGTTTGTATAGCATCTGCCAATCTGTGATAAAACCCTTCTTTTTCTTCTTCTTCTTCTTTTACGACGATTCTATCTATAATTAAATATAATTTGTTGTGATAAGCAGCAATTTGTAGTTCTTTTTTGTCAATTTTTGTTATTGTGGTATCGTCTAATCGAATAATAGTATCATTTATTTTTATCCGAGAATACCCTTGTTGGGATAGGAGTTTAATAATAATTTTAGGATCCTTTTTATTGTTTAAAACAATGGGAGCCATCAAAAGTAGTTTTGTGCCTTCTGCTGTTTTTTTTACAAAATTAATAACATCGTTAACCCTGTGTTTTTTTACCTCACGATTTGAAATAGGAGAGTAGGTTTTTCCAATTCTTGCAAAAAGTAATTTTAAGTAGTCATAAATTTCAGTTGCTGTGCCAACAGTCGATCTTGAATTTGTAGTATTTACTTTTTGCTCAATTGCGATTGCAGGAGCAATTCCTTTTATAAAGTCTACTTTTGGTTTGTTTAATTTTCCTAAAAATTGCTTAGCATAAGAAGAAAGACTTTCTACATAACGCCTTTGTCCTTCAGCATACAAAGTGTCAAAAGCTAAACTAGATTTTCCAGAACCTGAAAGCCCTGTTATAACAACTAATTTATTTCTGGGTATTGCAAGGTCCACATTTTTTAAATTGTGTAGACTAGCTCCTTTAATAAGGATGTTTTCTTTAGGGTTTAGCGTAGAAATGTTTTTTGTCACTTGTAAAAAAAATAGATGTAAAAATAACCTATTTGTTGTTTTGTTTGTAGTAATTTATTAAATTTTTAACAATAAAAATTTGGTTTCAAAGCAATATTTATTCATATTTGCACGCTGTATCTAGTTAATCACTTATTAAACAAAGGCGTATAGAATAAAATTACTTTTAGAATTTATAATCGATTTCTCACAAAGAGCGTTGCTTTTTAAAAGTATTTTTATATGCAGGTACAACAAATTTCAGATGGTAATTTAGTAAAGAATTATGTGTGCGGAGATGAAAAATCTCTGGAGAAACTTATTTTAAGACACAAGCAAAAGATATTTGGTTTTGTGTACTCCAAGGTAATGGATAAACACGTTGCTGAAGATATTTTTCAAGATACATTTATAAAGGTGATCAATACTTTAAAAAGGGGTAAATATAATGAAGAAGGTAAATTTTTACCATGGGTCATGCGAATTTCGCATAATTTAGTGATTGATCATTACCGTAAATCTAAGAGAATTCCAAAATTTAATAGAACAGATGATTTTGATATTTTTACAGTTTTAGGCGATAGAGTTGATAATATGGAATCTAAGATGGTTCAAATACAAACGCACAACCAGATAAAAGAAGTTGTGAAGTGTCTTCCAAAAAATCAGAAAGATGTTTTAATGATGCGCATATACGATGAACTGAGTTTTAAGGAAATTGCTGAAAATACAGGTGTTAGCATTAATACTGTTTTAGGTAGAATGCGTTATGCATTGATCAATATTAGAAAGTCGGTTAAAAAAAATCAAATTATTTTGACTGATTAGATACGGAAACTGATTTTTTATCGTTAGATATTGTAAATATGTTTTATGGTAAAAAATTACACTGACGAGAATGTTTCTGATGAAACGGTTTCACCATCTGATAAAAGCATCCAGTTTTTAATAAATTACTCGAAGTCTTTACACTTGTTTGACTCCTCTAATTTAGGTTCTAAAATAGAGTTGTTTTTGAATTAAAACAGGTGCTTTTTGTTTTACAAATAAAATGGGGTTTGTGTGTTTTTATAGGAGGTTAGGTTTTAGCCTTCGGCTGATTGGTCATTGTTGGTATGGTTGCCTATTTATAGTAGGTTAACTACTGAACAAAATTAAAGTACCAATTTGTTAACACAAAAATGACTTAAAACACAAAACTTATTTTTTCTCTTGTTCATTTTGTCTTGATACAAAACGAACCAAAAAATCAAGACTCACCACCATACCATTCTTATCTTAGCAATAATCCATTAAAAAAGGCTCTTTTTAACCAATACTTCAAAATAAAAAGAAGCCGTAGCTGCGGCTATGCCTTATTTTTCTTTTTTGTCTAGACAAAAAATAGTTGTTTTTTACTCGAATCATGCTAAAACAAAAATGGTATATGTAGCAAAAATTCATTAGGAAAAAACACCCTTTTTGGTTTCTTTTTTGGGTGTGCAAAAAAGACAGAAAACTTTAAAAAAAGTATTTAAGCGTTTATTTTCAAAATAAACCTTATTTGTCCCGTTCATTTTGTCTTGATACAAAAACCCCTTACCCCTTACTCCTTAATATCACTCACAAGCCCCATTACAATCTACAGCATTTTCGTAGTCTTCTACTTTAAAGACAAAAGAATTTGTACTTGAATCAAATACATCTAACAAATAATCATCTTTTATTTTCCATGATTTTTTTTTATAATTATCATATACTATGATCAAAGAGTCAATAATAGGACCAGAGTCAGCCCCAAATATTTCATGAGGTAAAACTGTCGATCCCCGTATTGAATAATATGTTTTAGAATACTCCTCTTTTATTCTCAAATCAATGGTTTTCTGTAATATTTTATCCTTATAACTTTTTATTTTGATGGGTTTACCACTTTCATTTTTAATAGTTAGTACTACAGACTCCGATGATCCACAATCCGTAGCACATAACAATGTGCCCAACAAAAGTAGACCAATGCTATTTCTTATAAATTTTATTTTCATCGTAAATAGTTTTCTTTTTCATTTTTTAATAAACTTTACTCACCTATATCTTTATCTGTGATTGTAAAAATCAGCTCCCCATAAATAAAATTATTACCATCACTAATAACTTGTTTATATTTAACTATTTGCCAAGAATCATAATTATATGGGCTGTTTATTTCTTCTCCAAAAGAACCCGTAGGTCCTTTCCATTCTTTTTTTAATTGCCCCCCTTCATAAAGCTCAAATTTTTTCTTTTCACCTTCATAAAAAATATTAAAATTATCAATGTTCCGTTTAATTATAAGGTCAATATTACCTTCTTTAGCAACACCTGAAGAAATATTATTTTCAAAATGTTTCGGCTTTTTAGTAAGAGCAGCTAAAGTTAATGTATCTATCCTTTCAATATTTCCCATACCTGAACCATCTGAACCCAAGCTATGATAGACTAATTTTATTTCTTTGCTAGCATTATTCTTAAAAGTTCTTTGGTAGAAATGATTCTGAAACACCTCTGGCGGATCACAGCTAAATAAACTAAGGCCAATCAGTATAGTAATTATAGGCTTCGTCAATTTTTTCATCGTAAATAGTTTTTGTTTTTAATTTTCTTTTTAGTTCTTTAAAGGTGGTTGTATTGGTTGTCAAACAAGAATATATTTCAGAGGTTGTTACATCAGGTATTTTAGCTACTTTTTCTATAAATCCTGGATTAAACCAGTATTTATAATCTTCATACTGAAGTCCACCATACCCAAATTCTTTTTTAAAACATACATCTTCAAAATAATACCCCCACATTTCACCTACCCCACAATAACCAGCATTTCTTCCATGGCCATCTCCATAAGGATTGCTTTTATTTCCATATGTTATAATATAACTAATATACCTTGACCAGTAGTAACTTCCAACTTTTGTAAAATGAGAAGCATGTGCCATTTCATGAAAGACTGTTGAATAAACACCTGATGTTCCTCTACTAGAATTCGCCATAATTACTAAATCCGGAAATAAAAATTTGAGCGGTGATTTATGAAGAATATTTACAGAACCCCACCATCCTAAATTTATAAAAAAATTTGAAATAGCACTATGATTATTCGCACCTATAAAACCATCTACATATCTAAGCATTGGAGCAGCTGATGGGCCAGTGCCATTTCTCGCAATCACTCTTAAAAGCTCTCTTGGCTTTTCAATTCCAAATTGATCACAATATTTTCTGTATTTTACAATAGCATTGTTTACCGTTGCAAAACGCCAACCGTAAGAATAAGTACCAAAAGTTTTATTATATCCTCTTTTTGACTGTGTCCAAGCCCTATAAGTGGCGTCTGATAAAGATAGATAGGTTGAATAAATTTTTACTCTATTGGATGGGTTGTCAAAGTCAATTGAATACCAAGGGTTTCCTCTGTATTTTCGATTAATCTTATAATTTCCTTGACTATCAGTATAACCACGGCCCCAAACAAACCAACGATAGGTTCTGACCTTTATACCTACAACCGGATCGTTACCTCCTGTTACCGTATTTTTTACCTGAATCTTTCCTTTGGGTTGTGTTCTTCCTCTACAAAAAAACCAACATCTTGATTGTACACCATCATCATCTTTATTTTTTTCTAATTCTTTCTCAAGATTTCCAGTAACTCTAAAGGCTTCTTGTTCTAATTATTGATAAAAAGAAACTTGATTGTTTGTTGCTCTTGATAAAACACTTCTATCTTCTTGGTCTTCTTCTTCGTCTCCTGCTTGTGCTTGTTCAAATAAAAACAAATCTTCTAAAATTTCATGTTTTAATCCTACAGATTTATAATCAAAATCTTTTGACAAAGAGGTGTATACCCATGAACCTTTATAGTCTTGTGTTGAGGTATCTTCTTCCATAAAAAATTCTCCTTTTTCTGAAATTTCACGATCTAGGGGAAAATCAGAAAATTCAATATCTAAGTTACTTAATTTATCTTTATCACTAACAGAATCGCACCAAAAACGAACATAATGGTGATTTGTAGAAATGTTAATGCTTTCTCCTGCTCTTCTTAATATATTAGAAGAACCTTTGTTTTGAGCGCTCATTAAATTTTCATAAGCCTTTCGCATGTTTTCTACTGAATAGGGGTTTTCAATTTTAGCTCCCAACACAATTTCTTTTTCTCCCTGATCTATAAGCGCTTGTTTGACAGAATTTTCTGGTTTTTCTGTTGTTTCTGATGGGTCAACTTCTTTAGGATCACAAGAAACTAACAATACACCAATAAGGAACACTCCCAGTAATAATACTTTTTTCATTACACATTTTTTTAAGATTAATAATTGCACACTTTTAACAATACTGGGGGCTATTGTTATAGAGGGGGTATTCTATAATAAACAAGGGGGTACTAGGTATTTGATTTTGATAAAAACCAAACCTTGAACGAATCATTCGTTTTAAAACTTCTAGATATGTTAGGGGAAAGAGGGGGCTGTTTAAAAAAACAGATTCATAGCCAGTTGTTAATCTTAACCATCTTCATCATAAACGATAATGAATGTAAGTAAAATTATTGCTATAAACAAGAATTATTATTGTAACTTGAATATACAGAAAGAAATGTTTAGATAACCTCTTTTGAAGTTATTGTAGCAATTTTTAAATTGACAGTTGGGGGAAAGAAATTATTTTCTAAAATATATGGACCTAAAATAGAAATAATACGACATGAGGATATTGATAATTAAATCAATAGAACTTCTCCTTACAATTAAGATAAAAAAGGGGGTGCATTTTACAATAAAACACCTGATATTTGTATCTCAAAAGTATAATCCCTTGATTTACAGTGTTAATTACTTTATGTATTGAAAATAGGCTACGCAAAACGACTTATTTTGAAAACTCACAAACCCTATTTTGTTACTTTTTTAAAAGTCAGAAAGTTAACAAAAAGACAATTTTCGGTTTTTTTGCATTGTTTCGTTATGCATCACTTCTAACATCTAATGCATCTCTCAAGGCATTTCCTGCCAACATAAATGCCATTACAAGACTCATAATGGCGAATCCAGGAATGACTGCTAAATAAGCTTTTCCTAAGATAATATAGCTAAAATGATCTTTGATAATACCTCCCCATGAAGGGGTAGGAGGTTGCGCACCAATCCCTAAAAAACTGAGTCCACTTTCAATTAATATAGAAGCTGCAAAATTAGCAGCAGAAATTACAATGATTGGAGCCATTATATTGGGTAGTATATGCTTGAAGATAATTCTAAAGTTTGAATAGCCCAGTGCCTCTGCTGCTTCTATATATTGCCTTTTTTTTAAACTTATAATTTGTCCTCTCACAATTCTTGCAACTTCAACCCACATAGTTAGTCCAACGGCTATAAAAATTTGCCAATATCCTTTGCCTAGTGCGAGTATAATTGCAATTACCAATAAAAGCGTTGGAATTGACCATGTAATATTTATGATCCACATGATGAAAAGATCTATTTTTCCACCAAAATAACCTGCTATAGACCCCATACTTATTCCGATAATTAAGGAAATAAACACGGCTATAAAGCCAATAAAAAAAGAAATACGAGTACCTACGAGTAACCTGCTTAGAAGATCTCTACCGTATTTGTCAGTTCCAAAGTAATACGTTTTTTTTTGGATATATTTTTCAGGCTTGTTTTTAAAAAGGGATAGCGGATATTTAAATTCAGTTGTTTTATCACCAATCTTTTTGACGATTAGAACATTTTTGTTTATTTGATAACTATTAATAGGAATTTGAGTTGAGGGATTTTTTTTGCCAAAGATTAGAGAATTTAAAAATGATTGATTAGAAGATAGTGATGGAATTTCTAGCATTTGAACCGTAAAACCAGGTTTTTTTGTGTGAATCTCTAGGTGCATTTGATTCGCATTACTAGAATTGTCAGGACTTAAAACATAACAAAAAATAGCGAGGAGTCCACAGGATATAATGAACCAAAAAGACAACACTCCGGTAGTGTTTTTTTTAAATCTTTGGAGTGCTACCGACCTGAGAGAATTTGATCCTTTTCTCATAAAACGTTAATTGTTTTTTACAATATATGAATCTCTTTTGATTTTTAAATCGCTTAAAACATGTAATGATTCATCTATGTAAATGTCTTGTTTTAGGCTTTTGTGCCATGCCTTTCTTTTTGACCCCAATATCGTATCTTTTTGGATTAATGTCAATTCGTGTAAAGGTGAGTTAAATTTAAGTTTAGATTCATGTTTAAAGATATCTTTATATTTTTTAATCTGTTTCTCATGGTTTTTTTGTTCTATTAGAAAAGTCTTGAAATTTAGAGAAAAGAGTTTGTTCTCTTTTTCTTTTTTCAGCCATTTTGCATATTCGTCAATTAAAATAAATTCAGGATTTTTAGAAATTCGTTTACTACTTTTACTAATAACCTCGTTATAATTTAAATAGTAATTTATTTTAGTATAGGCAGCTTGATCAATTTTGTTCCATTTTAAAGGGTTTTCCTGGTCTCTTTCCCCAATTTCTACATAGTTGTACTTACTAGGTGTAATTATATCAGGTTTAACGCCTTTTAATTGGGTTGATCCACCATTGATTCTATAAAATTTTTGAATAGTTAGTTTTATGGCCCCTAAATCTTCTGGGTAGTTGTAGTATTTATTTAGTGGAATTACATTTTGAACAGTTCCTTTACCGTAGGTTTGGTTACTACCGATAATTACAGCCCTTTGATAGTCTTGCATCGCAGCGGCTAAAATTTCTGAGGCAGATGCAGAAAGTTCATTTGTCAAAATTACCAAAGGACCATCCCATTGTATCTTTGGATCGGTATCCTTTTTTACAAAGGGATTTTTATCTCTGTATTTAACTTGTACAATAGGACCTTTGTTTATAAAAAGTCCGCCAATTTCAACAGCCGTTTTTAACGAGCCACCTCCGTTGTTCCTCAAATCAATGAGCAATCCTTCAATGTTTTCTTTTTTTAGCGCTTCAATTTCACGTTTCATATCAGAAGTAGCATCTCTAGAGTCTAGGTTATTAAAATCAATATAAAATTTAGGAAGGTTAATAATTCCATATTTTTTACCATCTTTTAATACAATACTTGATTTGATAAAAGTTTCTTCTAATTCAACAATGTCTCTAATAATAGAAATCTCGTGAATTGAATTGTCTATTTTTTTGACGGTGAGCGTTACGATTGTTCCTTTTTTACCCTTAATTAATTTAATAGCTTTGTCTAATCGCATTCCAACAATGTCTTTGCTTTCTTGACCCGATTGTGCTACTTTCAAAATAATGTCACCAACTTCTAACTCACCTTGTTTCCAAGCAGGTCCTCCAGAAATTAATTCTACAACTTTTGTGTAGTCATTTTTTTCTTGAAGCCGTGCACCAATTCCTTCAATTTTACCCGAGATACTAATGTCAAATTGTTCTTTAATTTGAGGAGCAAAATAGTTTGTATGTGGATCAAATGTTCTAGTAATACTGTTGACAAAGGCAGCAAACCAATCACTGTGCTCTAGTTCATAAATACGTTCGTAAAAATCGTCTAAGGTTTTTTTAGTTTTAGACCGAGCTGTAATCTCTAATTTATCAAAGGAGATTTTGATGTAGCTACTGTCATTTTCAAATTTATTTTTTTCCTCTTCCAATAAATATTGCAATCGTTCAAGTGTGTTCATTTTTAGTTGTTTTCTCCAGTAGTCAACTAATTCATTTTTGGTTTTTACGAACTTTAATTCTCCGTAATCAGTATTTAAAGTTTCTTCAGTTTTATAATTAAAAGGCTTGTTTAAAATTTCTTTGTAATAGTTAGAAGATTCTTTAAGTCGAAGTTGAAAGCGATTTGTTATTGAATTGTAGAAAGAAAGGTCTTCTCTTTTAAGTTGGTCGTCTATTTCAGTTTTGAAAAGAGAGAAATCATTTAAATCTTTTTGTGTAAAGTATCTCTTTAGAGGATCCATTTCATCAATAAAATTTTTGTACACCTCTTTTGAAAAGCTATCATCCATATTTTTGGGTTCATAGTGACCGTTTTTCAGAATATAACGAATCACACCAATGAGTATTTTATCTTTTTGGGGGTCAGGTTTTGTGTTTAGGGTAAAACCAAAAAATATACTGGTAAGTACTAGTATTAAAATAAAGATTTGATATTTCTGGAGGGGTTGTTTTTTTTTAATTTTCAAAGGATTTTTTTTTGAGATAATGGCTTTGATATAAAATAAATTCAAAGACTAAAGTACTGCCAATTTTTTTAATGGGTGCTATTTTAAAGTCTTTTGTTTGTTCTGAATTAAAATAAGTCAAATCACCAATTTGATTTTTTATGACTACACAGTAAGTTTACAAAAAGGGGTTTTATTTTTTTCTTTACAAAATGTTAAATGTACTATCTTAGTGATCCCTTAAAAATATAGTAAGTTTGTGGGCTAATAATCTTATTTATGAAAAAAAGACCTTTGATATTAGTTACCAATGATGATGGAATCACAGCGCCTGGAATTCGAAAATTGATTCAAATAATGAAAATGATTGGTGATGTTGTCGTTGTAGCGCCTGATAGTCCTCAAAGTGGTAAAGGGCATGCGATCACAATTGATGCTACTTTGCGTATCAATCAAGTTAAGATTGATGATCCACTAGATTTAGAGTATGAGTGTTCTGGAACACCTGCAGATTGTGTAAAAATTGGAATTAAAGAAATTTTAAAACGCAAGCCAGATTTATGTGTATCAGGAATTAACCACGGATCTAATGCCTCTATAAATGTTATTTATTCGGGTACTATGAGTGCCGTCATTGAAGCTGGTATTGAGGGGATTCCCTCTATCGGTTTTTCTTTATTGGATTATGATTGGGACGCTAATTTTGAGGGTTTGGAGTCTTATATAAAAAAAGTTACGCTAAAAGTCTTAGAAAAAGGGTTGCCAGATGGCGTTGTTTTAAATGTAAATTTCCCAAAAGTTACAAAGACCCCTTATAAAGGCATTCGAATTTGTAGACAGGCCAGAGCAAATTGGAATGAGCAGTTTGATAAGAGAGTAAGTCCGATGGGAAAAGAATATTATTGGTTGACAGGAACCTTTGAGAATTTAGATTCTGGAGAAGATACTGATGAATTTGCATTGGCAAATCATTTTGTTTCGGTTGTTCCTGTTCAATTCGATTTAACTGCCCATACGTTTATTCAAACTTTAAATACTTGGGAGTTTTATAACTAACTTATAATCAAATAATTATTATAATTTAAACGGGTGAAAAAAGAAATTTTAATAGGTTTTTTAGTAGCTGTTTTAGCAACTATTTCAGGATTGATTTTGTATTTGGAATTTTTTTCAAAACATACTTACGCAAAAACTTTTACATTTATATCTGAAGTAGGGCTTTACGGTGAAATACTTAGCTTAAGTGCGATACCGAACCTTTTTGTTTTTTTTATTTTTCTAAAAAAAGGACAGGATTCCAGAGCTAAAGGTGTTTTAATTGCAACAATACTAATTGCATTTGCTACGTTTTGTATTTATTTTTTTAAAAAGTAAATTAAATTTAGTGATAGTCAAGGAATGAATTTTTATAAAATTTTAAACAGATGAAATACTATATCATAGCAGGAGAGGCCTCAGGTGATTTGCATGCTTCCAACTTGATGAAAGCATTACAGAAAAAGGATAAAAATTCAAGCTTTCGGTTTTGGGGAGGAGATTTGATGCACAGTGTAGGAGGAACACAAGTAAGGCACTATAGAGAGTTAGCTTTTATGGGTTTTTTGGAAGTATTTTTAAATTTAAGAACAATTTTAAAGAATATTTCTTTTTGTAAAAAAGACATTCTAGCGTTTCAGCCAGATGTTCTTATTTTGGTTGATTATCCTGGATTTAACATGCGTATTGCCGCATTTGCAAAGAATAAAAACATCAAAGTACATTATTATATTTCTCCTCAAATTTGGGCATGGAAGGAGAACAGGATCAAAAAGATTAAAAGAGATATTGATAAAATGTATGTGATTCTTCCCTTTGAAAAAGATTTTTATGAGCAAAAGTATCAGTTTCCGGTACATTTTGTTGGACACCCTTTGTTAGATGCGATTAAAGGTAGAGATGTCATTTCAGAAGCTGATTTTAGAAGAGAAAATAAGCTTTCTAACACACCAATCATTGCGTTGTTGCCAGGAAGCAGAAAGCAAGAGATTGTTAAAATGTTATCGGTAATGCTGACGGTGGTGCAACGCTTTCCTAATTATCAATTTGTGATTGCTGGTGCCCCAAGTCAGGATGATACCTTTTACAAACCGTTTATTGCTAAAAAAAATATTGCTTTTGTAACTGGTAAAACCTATGATTTGTTGTCTGTGGCTACTGCAGCTCTAGTAACCTCAGGAACAGCAACTTTAGAAACGGCCCTTTTTAAAACCCCTGAAATTGTGTGTTATAAGACGAGTTGGTTTTCGTATCAGATCGCAAAAAAAGTGGTCAATTTGAAATTTATTTCTTTGGTAAACCTAATCATGAATAAAGAAGTTGTGGCCGAATTGGTACAGAGTGATTGTAATCCTAAAAGGTTAGAAGAAGAATTGGGTAAAATCTTAGAGGAAGGCAACAGAAAAAAAATAGCAGAAACTTATGAGGTTTTGGAAGAAAAACTAGGGGGTGTTGGGGCTTCTAATCGGGTTGCTGGGTTGATTGTTGAGGGGTAATCTTTCTGTTAAATGCTAATATAAGTGGTTTTTTATTTCGTAGATAAATAGAAAATGACCCTTATCCTTATTGTTCCACTACATTGAGATTTTTCATTTTTTGAAGTGCTGAAACTCGCTCAATATTTTTAAAGTAGCGACTGGCTAATTCAGGGTTGTTTTCAATTTTGGAATAACCGTGTTTATATAAAATAGCCGCTTTTCTATAATTCTCCTTTTTTTCGTGAAACAGTCCGAGATAGTAATTTCCAAGAGGTTCTTTTGGGAAAAGTTCTAATGTCTTTTTGCCAAATTTTTTTAGATGAATGCCTTCTTCTTTTTCAATAATTAGATTTTCTATAGCAATAAGGTCATCGATTCTAATGTCTTTTTTTATTCCGTATACATGTTCTATGTTTTCGTATTTATACGTCAGGTATTCTATGGCTGCTAAGGGTGATAAAAACGAAATATTCGTATTGTATTCTTGTTTTGAAATTTTGGAATACATAGAAAATACGTGATCTATAGCACTGGCAATACTTTGAGGGATACTTGTTAAGTCGTCTGAATTTTCAAAGTATTCAAATTTGTACTTAAAATAGGGGTTCTCAACTGTTTTAAGTTTTATATCAACGTTATTTGTTAGTTTTTTTCCTTCTGCCTCTGCACCATTGCTATATGCTATATAGTAAAAGTAATTTCTTTTACTCAAATCCGAGGCACTTGTTTTTAAATATTCAGGCATGTCTTCTGCATAAGTTGGACTGATATTTACGTAGGCATTAAATATAGGGGCTCTTTCAAATAAAAAATAATTAGTAAAATTAGCACTGAGCCCTTTTCCAATAATTGTACTAAAGTTGGAAATTCGGTATTCATTTTTTAGAAAAGGAATTAATTCAAGACTGATATAATTAAAAAAATCCATAGCCGTATGGGTAGGATAGCTATTTAATGGGTCAAATCCATAATCACGGATTTTAAGATCTTGTTCTTTTTTAGGAATTCCCACAATAATTTGTGAGGGAGCCCTGTCTTTTTTTTCAAATAACTCAGAAGTAGTTATATAAGAATCAAAAATATCATCTGCCTCTAAAATGATTGTTAAAGGATATCGATTATTTGTCAGGTTGTAGTCTTTAGGAATAAAGATTTCAAGTAATTTACTCTCGTTCAAATGGCTAGAAAAAAAATCTCTTTTAATGATACGTTGTGCAAAGTTTTTTGAAAGGCAAAGAAGGAAAAAGATAAGAAATAGGTTGTTTTTCATGAAAGCATGTGTAAATATTTTAAAGGTTCTAAAGTACTAATTTTTTTAGTTTTTTCAATAGTTATATCTTTACGCCAATAAATAAAATAATTATGACACAGATAAAATGGAAAACGATGAAATCTTCTGTGAACATAGAGGGCGAATATCAAGATATTACCTATCGTAAATCGGGACATATTGCAAGAATTGCATTTAATAGACCAGAGTTGAGAAATGCATTTAGACCGAGAACAACTAGTGAGCTTTACGATGCCTTTTACGATGCACAGGAAGATAGTTCTATTGGTGTAATTTTGTTATCTGCAGAAGGGCCTTCTAAAAAAGACGGGGTCTATTCTTTCTGCTCAGGAGGTGATCAGAAGGCAAGGGGTCATCAAGGTTATGTGGGGAAAGATGGAAAACATCGCTTAAATATTTTAGAAGTTCAACGTTTGATTCGTTTTATGCCCAAAGTGGTGATTGCTGTGGTGCCTGGCTGGGCAGTAGGAGGAGGACACAGTTTACATGTGGTTTGTGATTTGACCATAGCAAGTAAAGAACACGCAATATTCAAACAAACAGATGCAGATGTTACCAGTTTTGACGGTGGGTATGGTTCTGCGTATTTAGCAAAAATGGTTGGGCAAAAAAAAGCAAGAGAAATTTTCTTTTTAGGAAGAAATTATTCTGCACAAGAAGCTTTTGAAATGGGTATGGTTAACGCTGTTGTTCCTCACGATGAATTGGAAGCTACGGCTTATGAATGGGCGCAAGAAATTGTTCAAAAATCACCGACATCTATAAAGATGTTAAAGTTTGCGATGAATTTAACTGACGATGGTATGGTAGGACAACAAGTTTTTGCGGGTGAAGCAACCCGTTTGGCCTATATGACAGATGAAGCAAAGGAAGGTAGGGATGCGTTCTTAGAAAAAAGGAAACCAAATTTCGACAAAAAATACACGGTATAGTTTAAAACACAATTTTTTATCTCAAATAGAAAAAGATGAAACCTCAAATAGTTACTTTTTTAATTAAATGTCCTGATCAAAAAGGGATTATAGCAAAGCTAACTCAATTTTTTTATCAAGAAGGATTTAATATCGTTAGTTCTCAACAGTATACCAATGTTTCCGAAAAGAAGTTTTTTATGCGTATTCGTTTGGCATCGGACGACTCTGTTAATCTGAGTAAAAGTCAGTTAGAAAAACGTTTTGCAGTTTTAGCGACAGATTATCAAATTTCTTGGAGGGTAGATTACGGAAGAAAAAAACAAAAAATTGCCGTCATGGTTTCTCATACAAGTCATAACTTATATGATTTATTACAACGACATAAAGAAGGGAAGTTGAATTGTGATCTTACCATGGTAGTAAGTAATCACTTAACACTCAAGCCTATAGCAGATATGTTTGCTGTCCCTTTTTATTATAAACCCGTTGATAAAGACACTAAATTAAAACAGGAGTCAGTATTGATTGATTTATTTAAAGAACATAAAATTGATCTTATTGTTTTGGCTCGTTATATGCAAGTACTATCAAGCAATTTTATACAGCACTTTGCAGATAGAGTTATTAATATTCACCATTCATTTTTGCCTGCATTCCAAGGGGCGAATCCTTATAAAAGAGCCTATGAAAGAGGGGTGAAGCTGATTGGGGCCACAGCACATTACGCTACAGAAGATTTAGATGAAGGACCTATTATTGAACAAGGAGTTGAAAGAGTAACTCATGAAAGCACCCCAACATCCTTAAAAAAGATAGGAGCAGACATTGAAACCATTGTATTGTCAAGAGCTGTAAATTGTCATTTGAATAATCAAATTATTTTAGATGGCAATAAGGCCATTGTCTTTCCTGAGGCAGGCGAATAGTTTTTATAGTACCTTGTAGTGTCTTGAATCTGATTATTTGAATCATCGGTAAGTTGTCAAAAAAATGAAAATTATCTGTATAGGAAACAATTATGCTAAACATATAGCTGAATTAAAAAGCACTAAGCCAGATGAACCTTTGTTTTTTCTAAAGCCAGATTCTGCTATTTTAGGCAAGAATACCTCTTTTTATATTCCTTCGTTTTCAAATGATCTTCAGTACGAGGTAGAGGTGCTGGTTAAAATATGTAAAGTGGGAAAATATATAGACTCTGTTTTTTCACACAAATACTATGAAGAAATAGGTTTAGGGATTGATTTTACTGCCCGTGATATTCAAAAAAAGTGTAAGGAAAAGGGTTTGCCTTGGGAAAAGGCCAAAGCTTTTGATGGTAGTGCCGTCATAGGGGATTTTTTTTCAAAAGGTTCTTTGGGAGATTTGCAAGACCTGCCTTTTACACTGCAAAAAAATGGAGAAGAGGTACAGGTAGGTAATACACGGTCTATGCTTTGGTCTGTTGATGAGTTGATCTCATATGTTTCTCAATTTATCACCTTAAAAAAAGGAGATCTTATATTTACTGGTACACCTGCTGGAGTAGGGCCAGTTGTTGAGGGAGACCTGTTAGTGGGTGCTTTAAATGGAATAAAGGCTTTGGAGGTAAAAATAAAATAAGTATTTGTCAGAAGTAGAAATATTACTTTTAACTTTGTAAGTCAAAATTTGTTTATTTTGAAAGCAGCTATTATAACTATAGGAGATGAGATACTTATCGGTCAGATTGTGGATACCAATTCGCAATGGATCGCTGCAGAATTACAAAAGATAGGGGTGTCAATTTACGAGATACGTTCTGTTCAAGATGATCAGACCCATATTTTAAAAGCATTAAAAGAAGCAGAAAATAATGCAGACATTGTTTTGATTACAGGTGGTTTGGGACCGACAAAAGATGACATTACCAAACACACATTGGCAAAATACTTTAGAGATACGCTTCAGATCAATCAACCTATCGTAAATCATATTCAAGAAATGTTTTCTAAAAAGGGGATTTCTTTTTCTGAATTAAACCGTCAACAAGGCTTGCTTCCAACCAAGTGTATTCCATTACAAAATGATTTAGGAACTGCTCCTGGAATGTGGTTTGAAGAAAATAAGACTATTTTTATTTCTTTACCAGGAGTGCCTTATGAGATGAAAGGATTAATGAAGGCTCAGGTACTTCCTAAGATTCAAAATAAGTTTACCTTGCCTTGTATTATACATAAAACAATTCTTATATATGGTGTAGAGGAAAGTACGCTTGCATTATTGTTGGAAGACTGGGAAAGTCAGTTGTCAAAAGATCTAAGTTTGGCTTATTTGCCCTCTATAGGTAAATTGAGATTGCGAATTTCAGGAAAAAGCTTTTCAGAGAATCTCTTAAAAAAAGAAATAGAGACAGCTTATATCCAGTTAAAAAACACCATTAGTGATATTACAGTTGAGGTTGATGAAGGCAATACGATTGAAGTTGTTGTTGCTAAGTTATTGGTTGATCGTAAAAAAAGTCTTGCACTTGCAGAGAGTTGCACAGGTGGGGCTATTTCACAGCTATTAACTTCTCATGCGGGTGCTTCAGGTTTTTTTAAGGGGGGACTTGTTTGTTATACAGAGGCGCTAAAAATAAAAGAATTAGGGGTTTCAAAAAAAATCATTTCAAAATATTCTGTCGTTAGTACAGCTGTAGCAGAAGCCATGGCTTTAGGCATACAAAAAAAAATGAATGCTGATTATGCTATTGCGACTACTGGTAATGCAGGGCCAACCACTGATTTAACGGATAAACCAGTCGGGGTTGTTTGTATTGCGATTGCTTGCCCTGATAAAATTATTTCTCAAGAGTTTAACTTTGGAGAACCTAGAGAAAAGGTGATTCAAAGAACTTCTTATAAAGCTTTGGAACTATTGAGAAGTGAAATAACAAAAAACTATGGTAAATAGTTTGGAGGTATCTATAAATATTCGTTAATTTGCACCTCGTTTAGAAATAATATCAAAAAGAGTTTAAGATGTCTAGAGTTTGTGAACTTACAGGTAAAAAAGCAATGGTAGGAAATAACGTTTCTCATGCTTTGAATAGAACAAAGAGGAAATTTGATGCTAATTTGATTACAAAGCGTTTTTATCTTCCAGAAGAAGATAAATGGATAAAATTAAAAATATCTACAGCTGCTTTAAAAAATATTAACAAAAAAGGAATCTCTGCTGTAATGAAAGAAGCGAGAGAAAAAGGATTCATAAAATAAGGGTTTCTTCTCCATATTAAAAGATTAAAGAAATGGCAAAAAAAGGGAATAGAATTCAAGTTATTTTAGAGTGTACGGAACACAAAGCTTCAGGTAAGCCAGGAACATCTAGATATATTACTACTAAGAATAAAAAAAACACACCGGATAGAATGGAATTAAAAAAGTTTAATTCAATTCTAAAGAAGATGACGGTTCATAAAGAAATTAAATAATTAAAACATGGCAAAGAAATCAGTAGCATCTTTACAGACAGGTTCAAAGAGATTGTCTAAGGCTATTAAAATGGTAAAATCTTCTAAAACAGGAGCTTATACTTTTGTTGAAGCGATTATGGACCCTTCTAAGGTAAATGACTTTTTAAGTAAAAAGTAAGGGATACGTAATGTTATTACAAAGCTACTTTCTTGTATTTGGAAGTAGCTTTTTTTATTTTCGAGTAGTTTTCTAATAGAAACCACTTTTTGTAACGAATTAATAAGATGGGCTTTTTTAAAAAGATTTTTAACAAAGAAAAAAAAGACATTCTAGACAAGGGTTTAGAAAAAACTACCCGTCATTTTTGGTCTAAGTTAAGTACTGCAGTTGCTGGTAAGTCTAAGGTAGATGATGCGATTTTAGATGATTTAGAAGAGGTTCTTATTTCTTCGGATGTTGGTGTAGATACTACGCTAAAAATTATTGAGCGTATTGAAAGACGCGTTTCAAAAGACAAATACTTAGGGACGGATGTTTTAAATGAAATTTTAAGAGAAGAAATTGCTGGATTACTTTCAGAAACGACCCTTAATGATTCGACAGAATTTAGTATTCCGAGCGATAAAAAACCATATGTAATTATGGTAGTAGGGGTCAATGGTGTTGGAAAAACAACTACTATTGGAAAATTGGCTGCCCAATTTAAAAGACAAGGACTCAAAGTTGTTTTAGGGGCCGCTGATACTTTCAGAGCAGCTGCTATTAATCAGCTACAAGTATGGGCAGATCGGGTAGGGGTGCCTATAGTGTCACAACAGATGGGTTCAGATCCAGCTTCTGTTGCATACGATAGCCTTACATCTGCTGTAGCCCAAGATGCCGATGTTGTTATCATTGATACTGCTGGTCGTTTGCACAATAAGATCAATCTAATGAATGAGTTGACAAAGATTAAAAGAGTAATGCAAAAAGTTGTTTTAGAAGCCCCACATGATATTTTATTGGTTTTAGATGGTTCAACAGGTCAAAATGCTTTTGAACAGGCCAAACAGTTTACTTTGGCTACAGAAGTCAGCTCTTTGGCTGTAACAAAGTTAGATGGTACTGCAAAAGGAGGAGTTGTTATTGGTATTTCAGATCAATTTCAAATACCTGTAAAATACATTGGTGTAGGAGAGGGGATTGACGATTTACAAGTATTTAATAAAATGGAATTTGTCGATTCGTTTTTTAAGTCTCAAGATTAAAAAAACGGATAATAAGTCTATGTAAGGTGTTTTTCTTAATGAATTAATTTTTTCTTAGCTCATGCGTACCAAATCATCTAAACAAAATAAAATCAATGTCGTTACTCTAGGATGTTCTAAGAATATTTATGATTCTGAAGTTTTAATGGGGCAGTTACGGGCAAATGATAAAGAGGTTGTTCATGAGGATAAAGATGATGATGGGAATATTGTTGTCATTAATACTTGCGGATTTATAGGAAAAGCCAAAGAAGAATCTATAAATACCATATTACATTATGCTGAAAAAAAAGCGGCAGGTAAAGTAGACAAGGTCTTTGTAACGGGTTGTTTGAGCGAGCGTTATAAGCCAGACTTAGAGAAAGAAATTCCAGATGTAAATGCTTATTTTGGAACACATGATCTGCCTAATTTGTTAAAGGTGTTGGAGGCAGATTACAAGCATGAGTTAGTTGGAGAGCGCATAACAACTACACCCAAGCATTATGCTTATTTAAAGATAGCAGAGGGTTGTGATCGACCTTGTTCTTTTTGTGCGATTCCTTTAATGCGTGGAAAACATATTTCTACACCTATTGAAGATCTGGTTATTGAGGCAATAAAATTGGCGGAAAAGGGTATTAAAGAATTGATCTTAATTGCACAAGATCTGACCTATTATGGTTTAGATATTTATAAGAAAAGAGCACTGGCAGATTTATTAAAAGAGTTGGTAAAAGTAGAAGGCATCGTATGGATACGCCTTCATTATGCATTCCCTTCCGGCTTTCCATTAGATGTTTTGGAAGTTATAAAAAATGAGCCAAAGGTCTGCAATTATATAGACATTCCATTACAGCATATCAACACAGAAATTTTAACATCGATGCGCAGGGGTACCACTCGTGAGAAAACAATTGATTTAATTAGCTCTTTTAAGAGATCTGTACCTGATATAGCCATTCGTACTACCTTAATTGTAGGTTATCCAGGTGAAACCACTCCAATTTTTGAAGAGTTAAAACAATGGGTGCTTACCTCTCGATTTGATCGTTTGGGTGCCTTTGCCTATTCTCATGAAGAAAATACCCATGCGGGAACTTTAGTAGATGATGTGCCAGAGGCTGTAAAAGAGGCGCGTGTTGCAGAAATTATGGACATTCAGGCTCAGATATCTTTTGAGTTAAACCAAGAGAAGGTAGGAAAGGTGTTTAAGTGTGTTTTTGATAAAAAAGAAGGCGATTATTTTGTAGGTCGTACTGAATTTGATTCACCAGATGTAGATAACGAAGTGTTTTTAGATGCTAGGAAATACTATGTTCGAACAGGAGAATTTGTGTCAGTTAAAATTGTAGAAGCAGCTGATTTTGATCTATATGGAGAATTGGTTTAAGAATTTCGATTTATAATTTAATTTGTATTTTTAGCCGTTGTATCCTCTCTTAAACAAGAGAAAGTTTAAATGATTGATTATGAATAAAGACCTTACACTTTTGTTGATAAGATTGATTTTTTCTGGATGTATGTTGACCCATGGTATTCCAAAATTTCTAAATCTTATCTCAGAGCGTCCTAAATTTTTTGATCCCATAGGCATTGGTGAAATTCCTTCATTGATTTTAGCTGTAATAGGAGAAGCAATTGCCCCGATATTTATTATAATAGGTTACAAAGTTAGGTTTTCATCTCTATTTCCGATAGTTACTATGTTTATTGCTGCTTTTGTGGTTCATTTTGATGATCCATTCAAAAAGAAAGAGTTGGCTTTGTTATACCTTACAGGATTTTTAATTATTCTAATAATGGGTCCTGGTCGTTATTCAATTAATAAAAAATAGCAATAGGGGTGTTTGCGTTTATTAAGCCAATCAGCCAATAGCCAGTTATCAGAAGTCACCATTCACCATTAACCATCAATCAGCCGAAGGCTGAAACCAACCTATTATAGTAAGCAGTCAGCAAATCAGCCGAAGGCTGAAAATTGACCTACTCCTTAATAACTTTATGCGTCGAGGTTATATTATCAATGGTGATTTGTAAAAAACACACCCCTCCTTCAAGTTCACTTAGATCTACAGGGTTTTCTGAGGTTTCTGCAGAAAAAACTTGCACACCCAACACATCATAAATCATTATCGATAAACCTGGGCTTAGCCCCTCTATATATAAATTGTTTTGTATCGGATTGGGGTAGAATTCAATGGGGTTTTTATCAATCCCTCCTGCTCCTGCGGTACAATTTTTTCCACCATCTGTAATGGTCCAATTGCTGCCACTTGAATCTGTAAGCGTGTTTTTAGCGGTTAGTCCAGAATCACAGTAAGTAGAGTATCCAGCGTGAAAATTAACATTGGACTGTACATTTTTCTCAGCCCAACCTGCTAACAACGCATCATAATTATTAGTTGATAAAGTAACTCCATAAAACATTTTAGACATATTGGTCACATTAGCCAGATTCCAGCTTCCTATATCTTGATTGAATGCTTCAGCGCCATGAAACATTTTAGACATATTGGTCACATTGGCCACATCCCAACCGCTTATATCTTGATTGAATACCTTAGCGTTATAAAACATTTTATACATACGTTGTACACTAGCTACATCCCAATTTCCTATATCTTGATTGAATACCTCAGCGTTATAAAACATTTTATACATACTTTGTACACTAGCTACATTCCAATTTCCTATATCTTGATTGAATGCCTTAGCGTTACGAAACATACCAGACATATCAGTCACATTTGAAAGGTCTGGAGCAATTGTAGGTAGGGTATTTAAATTAGTACAGCCATAGAACGTGTTAGACATCGATTCCCATTGCTGACCTCCCCATTGTACAACAGCTGTTAATTGATCTTTATTCGTTTGATTACTAGTAGGAGAATTATCAAAATGTGGAAAAGTACCAGTTATTTTAACATCGTAAGTACTTGCAGTTGTGTAAGTATGGGTAGCATCGCCTGTATAAGTTGTTGTATCTGAAGTTCCATCACCCCAATCTACGACATAACTATAATTATAAGTATTATTTGTCGGAATGGTAATAGATTCATCAGCTGTTGTTGTTTGCCAAGTGGTGATAAAATTCTGCCCAAAACCAAGCAAAGGAATCAAAATAAATAGGGATAATAATTTTTTCATATAAGACCATTTAAAAAATAAGTTACTTGTACAATTTTTATTTTCTGTGTAGTAATTAATATTTACATATAATATTTTGTTTTCATTTAAGACTGTTGAATTTTTAACACTAGAAAGACAAACCTTATAAAAGAACATATTAAGGCACAAAAACAGCCTAATAGATTTTTTTAATAAGTGAAGGGGGTGTCAAATAAAATTAAAGATAACAATAACAAAGTCAAAGATAATAATCAATGTAATCAAAGATAATAATAAATAATATCAAAGACAATGTTTAAGTTGTGAATTTATAAAAGATATCTTTTAGGCGTTTTAAAGTTTAACCGTCGAAATAGTTCACCAAAACTCCTCTGGTTGTTCAGAAAATTTAATCTGATTAATAAGTATAAATTTACAAATGCTAATCTAAATAGCGAAGTCGAAGTATCAAGACAAAATAAACAGAAGAACTCTAGCTTAAGAGAAGTCAGTTATAACCTTGTCCACGATGTTTGAAATCGCTTTATTCTTTTCTATTTTTTTTAGTTCAGTAGCTTCACAAAAACGAACTTCACAATTTTGTATAGCACAGCGTTCGCAAGTAACCCCTACTTCTTTTGATTTGAGGGCAGGATCGTTTAAAAAATTCAGTTTGCTCGACAAATGTGTTGACATTAATAGCCCTATACTAATGCTTCTGCGATGATCTTTCTTAAAAGGATCAGGTATTGCAGTAGTAATGACAAGGTATTTTGATTTGTTTTCAGGATAATCAGAAATCTGTATGTCAGAATTAATATCTCCTTTTTTTAAGTCATTTAGAATGTTAATTGATACCCAGCGTCTACAGTAATGTTCATGTGTTTCATTAGCTGAAGGTGGTTGTTGTTGTGTGATGTGTAATTCTTTGGAAAGTTTATAACGGTTTTCACCATTTTTATGAGTAAACCGTAAGAAGAATAAATTTTTAAAATGAAATACTTTGGGTAAAATATTGGTCAAGCGGTGGTAAAACGTCTCTGGAGAATCCGTAAAACGAGTCATCATGTTGTTAAAGACCTCAGTATTCCATGTTTTTTGACTGAAAAATGATTGCAATTGTGTTTCAATTGCTTTTTTGGGTATGATAAGCGCTCCGGCAAAATAGGAGGCGATAAAATTGTTTAACAGTTGGTCAAATGATTTAAATTTGATCCAGGAGAAAGTATAGAGTCTTTCTTTTATACCTAGGTAGTTATAAGCGATTTCTTTTGCATATATGAATGTCTTTTGAGATTCGTTAATAGCATTGCTTAACAAAAGTGTTTTGGTTTTGGGGATAAAGATGGATTTAATCTCTTCTATACCATTGTAATTTGAGAGCTCATTGTTCGAGATGATATATCCAAACTCTTCTGTAAGTATCTCTTCTAAATCGGAAGCACATATTTTCTCTTTTAAATTTATTTGATAGGCTTTTGCAAATTTTTCTACGTTCAGTTCAATATCTTCAAAAAAGTTGTTGTGTGCTTCCTGATAAGAACGCAGCGCTGCTAGAAAGAAACTTTCGCGTGAAAGGTTGTAATTCTGGGCAATCTCTATTAGGGTGCTTATAAAAGCATTTACCTTTGCTGGTGCGTTTGAAATAATATCGATTAGGTCAGTTTCCTTGATGCCGAACAGATCCAAAGGAATTTCTTTTAGTATTTTGGATTGTAATATTTCTCCCAAGGGTGCCAAGTTCTTATCAAGCTTTAGTGAAACTAAATTATCATAAGGTACTTCAAGCACGTTTGCCAAAAGCGCAATCTTATCGGTTTTAGGATATTTTTTTCCTTTTTCAATTTCGTTAAGGTATGATTTCGATATTTTTGTAAGTTTAGAAAGCCCAAACAAGGATAAATTTTTCTCCATCCGTATTTGTCTTAATTTTAATCCAAAAATCAATCGGATGTACTCTTCTTCTATATTCATGGGGTAAAGATACGTTTTTTAGCGAAACAATCATAAAACAAAGCTAAGTTTTTTATGGCGAACAGTGGGTTTTATGTAAAAACTAAAAAAAAGCGAACGTTCACTTGTTTTTTAAATATATATATTGTAGGTTTGTGTATATAAAACAAAAATTATGGGGGGTCTTAGCAAAACAACACTTGAAAAAGCATCTTTTAAAAAGGGTGTAGAAAATTATTATGAGGATATTTTAACATCAGGAGCTTTGAGTTTTTTAGTTGCTTTGCATGAAAAATTTGATACTGAGCGATTGTTATTATTAGATCGAAGGGTTAGGCAACAAGCGTTTTTTGATGCGGGTAATTTTCCAGAGTTTCCTAGAGAGACTGAGTTTATTCGAACGAGTGCTTGGTCTGCAGCTCCACTTCCAGAAGATCTGTTGGATAGAAGGGTTGAAATTACTGGACCTGTGGACCGTAAAATGATTATTAATGCCTTAAATTCAGGTGCTAAAATTTTTATGGCTGATTTTGAAGACAGTCATTCTCCCTCTTGGGATAATACTATGAAGGGTCAACAAAATTTAATTGATGCTGTTGGTGGGAGTATTTCTTTTACAAATGAAAACGGAAAGTATTACCAACTGAACGAATCGGTAGCGACTTTATTGGTAAGGCCAAGAGGTCTTCATTTGAATGAAAAACATCTCTTGGTTGATGAACATGAAATGTCAAGTTCTCTAGTTGATTTCGGTCTGTATTTTTTCCATAATGTACATTCTTTGTTGGAAAAAAATTCGGGACCTTATTTCTATTTGCCAAAATTGGAGCATTATTTAGAGGCACGTTGGTGGAACGAGGTATTTGAGTTTGCCCAAGATTATTTGGGAATTGCTCAAGGAACAATCAAAGCAACAGTCTTGGTAGAGACCATTACCGCAAGTTTTCAATTAGATGAGATTATCTATGAACTTCGAAATCATATAGCAGGCTTGAATTGTGGTCGTTGGGATTATATATTTTCTTATATCAAAAAGTTTAGAAACCATTCGGGTTTTGTAGTTCCAGATCGAGATCAGGTTACTATGGCTTCTCCTTTTATGGAGGCATATTCATTGCGTGTAATTCAGTGCTGTCATAAACGGAATGTACATGCCATTGGGGGTATGGCAGCTCAGATTCCAGTTAAAAATAATGAAGAAGCAAATGTCATTGCCTATCAGAAAGTGGCGCAAGATAAAGAGCGTGAGGTTAAAAACGGACATGACGGAACATGGGTCGCACATCCAGGTTTAGTTTCAGTTGCTATGAAAATTTTTAATACCCATATGCCTAAGAAAAATCAAATTTCAAATAAGCGTGCAGATTTGGATATTACAGAAGAACAGCTGCTTGAGCAACCAAAAGGAACCATTACTGAAAAGGGGGTTAGAAAAAATATAAATGTGGGTATTTTATATATGGAATCTTGGTTGTCAGGTAATGGTGCTGCTGCGCTGTATAATTTAATGGAAGATGCCGCAACTGCAGAAATTTCAAGAACTCAGTTATGGCAGTGGTTACAGCATGAGTCTGAATTGGAAGATGGTAGAAAATTTAATCGGAAACTATATGAAGATTTACTAGAGAGTGAGGTTCAGCATCTCAGAGAAGCAATAGGAGACTACAATTTTAAATCCAGAAAATTTGAGCTCGCCATTCTCCTGTTTAACGATTTGGTAACTTCAGATAACTTTCAAGAGTTTCTAACATTAAAAGCGTACAAATACCTATAAAAAACCTAATAAAATCAGAATTATGAGAACAGATCAGAGAAAACAACAGTTAATTACCAATTGGGAAACAAACCCTCGTTGGAAAGGTGTAGAAAGACCCTATACTGCTGAAGAAGTAGTAAGTCTTCAAGGTTCTTATCACATTGAACACTCTATTGCAAGAATAGGTGCTGAGAATTTATGGAATAAATTGAATAATCAGGACTTTGTAGCAGGTTTGGGTGCTCTTACAGGTAATCAAGCTGTACAAGAGGTTGAAGCTGGTTTAGGAGCTATTTATTTAAGTGGATGGCAGGTTGCTGCTGATGCAAATTTAGGAGGAGAAATGTATCCTGACCAATCTTTGTACCCTGCTAACAGTGTAGCATCAGTGGTAAAAAGAATTAACAACGCACTTATTCGAAGAGACCAGATTCAATCTGTAAATAAATCGACTAAAAAGATAGATTATTTGGTGCCAATTGTAGCAGATGCTGAGGCAGGTTTTGGAGGAAATCTAAATGCTTTTGAGTTAATGAAAGGTATGATTGCTTCTGGAGCTGCGGGTGTTCATTTTGAAGATCAGTTGTCTTCTGCTAAAAAATGTGGTCATTTGGGAGGAAAAGTATTAGTTCCTACACAGGAAGCTATTAATAAATTAGTAGCTGCACGTTTGGCTTCTGATGTTTGTGGAGTGCCAACGCTTATTATTGCTAGAACTGATGCAGATGCTGCGAATTTGTTAACTAGCGACATCGACCCGAGAGATCATAAATTTATTACTGGAGAACGAAGTGCTGAAGGGTTTTTCTATGTTAACAATGGGATTGAACAAGGTATAGACAGGGGGCTTTCTTATGCACCTTATGCCGATTTAATTTGGATGGAAACCTCGAACCCAGATTTAGACTATGCACGAAAATTTGCAGAGGGTATCCACGCAAAATATCCGGGTAAAATGCTGGCTTATAACTGTTCGCCTTCCTTTAATTGGGCAGCAAAATTGTCAGAAGCTGAGATGGAGACCTTTAGAGAAGAATTAGCCGCGATGGGTTATAAGTTTCAGTTCATTACTTTGGCAGGATTTCATGCTTTGAATACCAGTATGTTTGAGTTGTCAAGAGCTTATAAAGAAAGAGGTATGGCAGGTTATTCTGAATTACAAGAGAGAGAATTTGCTTTACAAGAAGAAGGATTTAATGCAGTGAAACATCAGGGGTTTGTAGGAACTACTTATTTTGATGCGATCCAAAATTCAATCACCAGTGGAAAATCTTCAACAATTGCTATGAAAGATTCTACAGAGGTAGCTCAATTCTAAGAGCTCGGGTTTTTAAAAATCCGGAGAAACGCCCTTTAATAAGGGCGTTTCTTATATTTCTAATAGTATGTATATCTTCTTACTTTTGAGATATAACGTGCCAGACGTATCACTTGGTGGCTATAACCATACTCATTGTCATACCAAACATAGAGTATTACATTAGAACCATTTTCGTTGGAGATGGTGGCATGACTATCAAAGATAGCGGGCGCCGAAGTACCCACTATATCAGAGGATACCAATTCATTACACAATGAATATTTAATTTGTTCTACCAACTCTCCTTCTAAGGCATTTTTTTTCATAATAGCATTGACTGTTTCACTGCTTGCGGAATTTTCTAATTTTAAATTCAATATAGCCAAGGATCCGTTGGGTACGGGTACCCTAATGGCGTTGGAAGTTAATTTGCCTTCCAGCGATGGTAAGGCCTTTGAGACTGCTTTTCCTGCTCCAGTTTCCGTAATGACCATATTCAGTGCGGCAGCTCTTCCTCGGCGGTATTTTTTATGCATATTGTCTACTAGGTTTTGATCATTTGTATAGGCATGAATGGTTTCTAAATGCCCGTTTAATACACCAAAATGGGTATCCATTACCTTTAAAATAGGGCTAATAGCATTGGTTGTACAGGAGGCCGCTGAGAAAATATCCATTTCATCGGGTTGGTATTCTTTGTGATTGATTCCGTACACAATATTCGGAACTCCTTTTCCAGGCGCTGTTAAAAGCACTTTAGAAACGCCTTTTGATTTTAAGTGACGGCCCAAGGCCTCTTTATCTCTAAAAACACCTGTATTGTCAATTACCAAGGCCTCAGAGATACCGTAAGAGGTATAATTAACCTCTTCAGGTGTTTTTGCTGAAATCACATACACGGTTGTGCCGTTAATCAGTAGAGCTTTATTTTTAATATCAGCTCTTACCGTCCCATGAAAATCACCGTGAACAGAGTCATTTCTCAGTAGGGAAGCTCTTTTCTCAAGTACCGGTGCTGTAATTTCACCACGAATAACAATGGCTCTTAAACGCATTAAGTTGCCTTTGCCAGTTAGAGCCATCAACTCACGAGCTAATAAACGTCCAATTCTACCAAAACCATATAGTACAACATCTTTTGGGGTAATTTCATCGGAATCTTTAGCAGCTTTTAAACTATGTGAAATAAATTTACTAAATGTGTGCTTTTGCTCATTTAGATGATATTCGTATACCAATTTTCCAATATCAATTTTTGAAGGTGGGAATTGTTGTTTTTTTATTTCGCGTGCAACCTCAACAGCATCGAAAATAGAAATAGGCTTTTCTACAAAATCACTTGCGTATTCAATAAGATTTAGTGTTTCGCTGACATTTCTGTCAATTAATTGATTTCTAAACAAAATCAATTCAATGGCATCATCGTACCAAAGGTCACTGATGATTTGAATAAATTCTACAACTGCTCTTCTTCTTTTTTTAAAGAATGTTTTTTTAGATATTGCTTAGGACTGCATCCAGAAACCTTCTTGAAATTTGTAAAAAAGGTATTGTAATTTGGATAGCCTACCAAAACACTTATTTTTTCTAATGTATGTAAGTCTTTCGAGTTGTTCATTAGTAGATGGATTGCTTTCTGTATTCTTTTTACAGTTACATAGTGGGAATAATTATAGTTACAGTGGTGTTTAAACAGGTACCTAATGTGACTTTCTGGGATATTTAATTTGTGGCTAAGATTATAAGTATTAAATTTTTCTTCTGGATGATTAAAATCTTCATCAAAAAAAACTTCTATACAGTCGATATAATCTTTTAGCTTATGTTTTACCTTTTTACTTAGTATTAGGTCTTGTTTGTTTTTAATATGAGGTGCTGACAGGTTCCAATATGACTTTGTTGGATTTGATTCGTATTGGAGCTTGTCTATTTTTTGTTCTATATTTTTAACGCCTAATAGAAACATAGGTTCTGTTATTATTCTAACTAGTGAATACAACCAAATAATAATGCTAACCCAAAAGCAACAGATAGTGATAATTTCTTTATTGTAAAACATTTTGTTAAAGACGATGAATAGGGTTACAAGTGATAATATTAGGTAGCCAAAAAACAGAAAAACAGTCCACTTGTGTTTTACGGTCGCAACAATTGTGTTAGGAAGTTTATTTTTCTTTTTAAGTTTTAAGTGAGTAGATAAAACAGTAGTGGAATTTACTAAATACAGTAGTGTGTATATTAGTAATAAAGAAGTCTCTATTCTATTAATATTTTCGCCTTGAAAAAACTGTTTTGAGATAAATAACGTAAGGGGTAAAGAAATGATTGAAAAAAATAAATGAAGCCCTACCTGTTTTGAAGATAATTTTTTGTTTTTTGTTAAGCGTAGTAAGTGTAGGTAAAATAAAATAATTGAAAAGATGCGTAACTGATTAACAAGGATGTCGTGTACTAGTTGTGAGTTGTTTAAAATAGATGGAAAAGAATTTAATAAAAAACGAAATAATAAAATAATTAATAATGAAAGGAGATAGCAATCAACGATTGGATTTTTTTTTCTAGAGACAAATAAATATGCGGTTAGTATGCTTGCCAATAAAGCTATAAAAAGAAAAACAATCTGATGAGGACTCATTAATAAATATTGAAATTAATTGGTTTACAATGTACTTAATTGATACTATCTTTAATAATTTTTAATAGATTAAAAGTATTATAATTAGGAAAAATAATATATTAAAAAGTTAAAAGTATATTTTTTTTTTAAAAGTACATTAAAACTTTAAAATTTAAGGAACTAAGAAGTGTCACTTTACTTAAAAAATGTTTTAAGAAAACAAATGATATAACGAGCCTTTCCAAAACATAATTTGGAGTAATTTTAAGTTTGGTTATTTTGTTGAAATTTGCTTTTAGATTTTAAATATTCGTTCTTAAAAGAAATAATCTTATTTTTGCCCTTGTGGCTTTTTTTGCTATTTTTTTTGGTGGTAGAGATTAAATATAATTGGGTGATTTTATGCGTGTAAAAAATATTTCATTTCAAGATACGGGTTCTTTTTCTAAGCTCCTTTGTGATTATTTGGCTGAGAATGAGGATATAAAGTTTTTATACGACCAGTTTCCAAATGAAAAGGGTTTTAAAAAACAACTTTTTTATAAACAGAGTCAATTTTCTGAACACTCTAGAACTGTTTTAGGATCTTCTTTTAAAGCGCAGTATAAGAATGTAGTTATGTCTAAAGAGACCCAAGATGCTCTTAATTCTCTTTTAAATACGAATACATTTACCGTGGTTACTGGACATCAGTTAAATCTTTTTACAGGTCCTTTGTATTTTTTGTATAAAATTGTTAGCACGATTAATTTAGCGAAAGAATTAAAAAAAAAGTTTCCTACTAAAAATTTTGTTCCTGTTTATTGGATGGCAACAGAAGATCATGATTTTGAAGAGGTCAATCATCTTTTTGTAAACCAAAATAAAATATCTTGGGATACAGATTTTAATGGACCATTAGGAAATCAATCTACTGCAGGGTTGGCGCTCGTTTTTGAAAAGTTTTCAAATGAAATAGGTACCAGTAGTAATGCACGTTATTTAAAAGAATTGTTTCAGAAGGCTTATTTGGAGCATACAAATCTTAAGGATGCTACACGTTATTTGGTCAATGAACTTTTTGGCAATCAGGGGTTGCTTATTTTAGATGGAAATGACAAACGCCTAAAAGAACAATTTATTCCTTATTTTAAAAATGAATTGTTAAACCAAGTAGCTTTTAAGACCGTATCTGACACCAATCTTTTTTTGGCTAAGAATTATAAGGTTCAGGCCCATACAAGAGAGATTAATTTATTTTACATTAAAGGTAAATTACGTGAACGGATTTTATATAAGAACAAGAAGTATTTGATAAATAATACATCCATTTCTTTTTCTCAAACCGCTATTTTAAAGGAATTAGAAAATCATCCTGAGTATTTTAGCCCTAACGTTATTACTAGGCCTTTGTACCAAGAGGTTTTATTGCCTAATTTATGTTATGTTGGAGGAGGTGGAGAATTGGCTTATTGGTTACAACTAAAAGCATTTTTTAAAAAATCAGCTATTCCATTTCCCATTTTGTTAGTTAGAAACTCAGTACTGCTTATTTCTAAAAAACAAGGTCTTAAATTAGATCAGTTAGGGATTTCTTCTAAGGAGCTGTTTATGAAACAAGAAGCGCTCATTACTAAAAAAGTAAAGGAGCTTTCCACCTTGTCGATAGACCTTACTGAGCAAAAAGAAGTGCTTCAACAGTTGTTTAAAGATCTACTACCTTTAGTTAAACAAACAGACCGATCCTTTGAGGGGGCATTAAAAGCACAAGAAAAAAAACAGCTTAAAGGACTTGAATATTTGGAAAAACGATTACTCAAGGCAGAAAAGAAAAAGCAGAAAGATTTGATAATACAAGCTCAAACGATACAGGATCATTTATTTCCTAGAAAAGGTTTGCAAGAACGAAATGCTAATTTTACAGATTTTTATTTAGAATATGGCGAAGCATTTATTCCTGCCTTATTAAGAGAGTTAAAACCCTTGCAATTAAAATTTTTGATTTTAGATATTTAAAATGAGTTTTTCTCAATATACTTCAGAGTTTAAGAAGAACCTTCAACTTGCTTATCCCGTAATGTTGGGGCAATTAGGACATGTTTTTGTAGGTTTTGCAGATAATATTATGGTCGGTGAATTGGGTGCTGCTCCACTAGCAGCAGTTTCTTTAGCGAATAGTTTGGTATTTATTGCATTTAGTATTGGAATCGGATTTACCTTGGCTATAACACCTTTGGTTGCTGAGGCTGATGGTGAGAAAAATTTTAAAAGTGGAAATAGTTATTTTCAGCACGGTATTTTAATGTCTTTTGTATTGGGGTTAATTCTCTGTGCTTTGTTATTTTTATTAAAACCCTTTATGTCAATGATGCACCAACCAAAGGAGGTTGTTGTATACGCCTTGCCTTATTTTGACATCATTGCCTATTCAATGGTTCCACTTTTGGTTTTTCAATCATACAAGCAATTTGCAGATGGTTTGTCACAGACTAAATACGCGATGCGAGCAGCAGTTGTTGCTAATATTATAAATATTGGATTAAATTATATTTTGATATATGGGAAATTAGGTTTTCCTCGATTAGAACTTGTAGGAGCAGGTATTGGTACGCTTATTTCAAGGTTAATAATGCTTGGTTTTATCGTTTATATGGTACATAATAAAAAGGTGTTTCGCCCTTTTGTGAGTTCGCTTCGTTTTTCGAATATAGAAAAAAAGGTCTTAAAAAAAGTATTTCATTTGGGTTATCCAAGTGCGATGCAAATGCTTTTTGAAATAGGTCTTTTTAGTACAGCTATTTTATTGGCAGGAATGATCGGAACTTATGAACAAGCTGCTAATCAAATAGCACTGAACTTAGCTACCATAACTTTTATGATTGCCATTGGATTAGGTGTTACTGCTACAGTACGAGTAGGAAATCAAAAAGGGCTGAAAAGATATAAGGACCTAAAGCGAATAGCCCTGTCTGTTTTTCTATTAATGTTCTTGATCAATGTTGTTTTTGCATCAGGTTTTATTCTTTTTAGAGATTTATTACCATATGCTTATATAGATAATTTTGAAGTTATTAAAATAGCGTCTTCCCTTTTAATTGTTGCGGGATTGTTTCAGGTTTCAGATGGAGCCCAAGTTGTTTTATTAGGAGCTTTAAGAGGTTTGCAAGATGTAAAAGTTCCGATGTTCTACACCTTTGTTGCCTATTGGCTTATCGGTTTTCCAATCTGTTATTATTTAGGATTACATACAAATATGAAAACTGTTGGTGTGTGGATAGGATTGCTTGTCAGTTTAACAGCATCTGCAATTATGTTGTACCTTCGTTTTTACAAACTAACAAAAAATAATCATAGAAAATAAATAATATAAAAGATGAAAGTGCCAAAATACTTATTAGGAGATAATAGTAAAAATTCAGTAGATGACATTTTTGTTATACATACGGAATTTCCTAGATTTATTATTAATCTTAAAAATGATGAGATTGAATTGATGGATGATTTAATTGGGAGTGATGAAGAGGAATTATCAATTTTAGTAGCTTCATACATTGAGGAGGCCTCTGCTTTTTATGATACAGAGATAAAAGCTTATGAAGATTAACGGGTGTAATTTGAAGAAATGGTTTTTATTTCTTTGGTTTATATTTAGATTTTCTAAAAATGGTTTCGTTGTCAAGAGCTAGCATATCTAAAATGGAGCCTCCATTATTTTTCATATAGGATTGTACAATTTTCCATCCAATCCAAGTACCGATTCTTCCAGGAGAATCTTTGTCAGATTCAAGATAGAATTTAGAGAAAGGCGCTGGAAAAATAAAGCGGTTGTTTAATTTTTGATCGGTGCTATACAGAAGTTTTTCTTTGATAAAATAGCTCCAGATATCAGATTCATTATGTTTGGCCCAGGCCATTTCTTTTTTGTTAAATCCGATGATCTTATTTTTATCATAATTTGGAATTAGTGAAGTTAATAAATGTAGTTCTTTACCTTCGTAGATCATAGATTCTATAAAAGTTCTGCCATTTTGGTACTCAAATTCTTTTTTTGCGATTTTTCTTGCTACATCGACAATGAGTTGTTCTCTGGTGTGGTTTTTTGACATGTATGTAGGAAAGTTTTGATATACTTCTGTTTCTTTACCTAAATACATGTCTAATGAGATAAGTAGGAGTGAGTCTGCGTATATAATTTTGTTTTCGTAGTCTAGATCAGTGATTAGGGTAATTACTTTAGGAGTTTCGAAATGGGGCTTATACCATTTTATATGTTTAAATAAACGATTTAATTTTTTTCTTTCTTTTGAAAAATCTCCAAATAAATTTACTGCTTTTAGGTACAGTTTTTTTTCATTTGAATTTTTGATTTTTGATAGCCATACGCTATCAGATACATTAGAAGGGAATAGATAAGGAAAGCGTTTTTTTAGTCTTTTGAGGTCATTGAGATCAGATTTGTGAAATTGGTGGTGAAAGTCAATATAATTGGTCTCTAATTTTATAGAGGAAATGTTTTTAGATATAGGGTAATCTTTTTTACAATTTGTGAATAGGCCTAGAATTATAAGTATAGATAGGATATGTTTCAAACGAGAACTATTTTTAGAGATTGTTTTTAATTGTTTATTTTTGCGAATATTGTTGGTTTGAGATATAAGAATACGCACTTCTTTTTATTTTAATCAAAAACTGAATTTCAAAAGTACTAAAAATCTGTTGATAATGAATTCTGAAAAAGTGGTAGATTATATTGTAAATTGGTTAAAATCTTATGCAGAAAACACAGGTGTTAAAGGTTTTGTTGTAGGGGTTTCAGGTGGGGTAGATTCTGCTGTAACCTCTACTCTTTGCGCAAAAACGGGTTTGAAAACGATTTGTGTTGAAATGCCCATTCATCAAAATCAGCAACAGGTTTCTAGGGCTGAAGAACATATTAGCCAATTGTGTATGAATTATTCAAATGTGTCTTGTGTCCGTACTGATCTGACTGCTACGTTTGAAAATTTTAAAGAAGTTTTTCCTAGGTCTGATGATAAGTCTTTAACGGAGTTGACCTTAGCCAATACCAGGGCTCGCATCCGAATGACTACCTTGTATTATATTGCAGGAACCCATTCTTGCTTAGTTGCCGGTACAGGCAATAAGGTAGAAGATTTTGGGGTAGGTTTTTATACAAAATATGGAGATGGAGGGGTTGATCTAAGTCCTATAGCAGATTTATTAAAATCAGAGGTTTTTTCTTTAGCAAAAGTTTTAGAGGTTCCTGATTCCATACAAACTGCTGCACCTACTGATGGGTTATTTGGAGATAGTAGAACGGATGAAGACCAGATAGGAGCATCTTACGCTGAGTTAGAATGGGCCATGGATATCTATGAGAAAGGGAAATCTTCTGCCGATTTTGTTGATAGAGAACGAGAAGTTTTTAAAATTTACAGTTGTTTAAATAAATTAAATCAACATAAAATGCAACCGATTCCTGTGTGTGAAATTTCAAATGACTTAAAAAAATAATTTATGAATATTACTTGTCATTCAGGATTATTTATGACTTAAATTTAATTAGTACTTTTGTACAAATAGCATTCTATTGGATTTTATAGATTTTACAATTTTAGATTTCTTGGATATCACCTTGGTGGGGGTATTGCTCTACTACGTTTTTAAACTTTTGAGAGGTACGGTTGCCATCAATATTTTTATTGGAATTACCATAGTTTTTTTGATTTACAAAGTTACCCAGGCACTTAAGATGGAAATGTTGAGTGGTATTTTAGAAGTTTTAGTAGGTGGGGGTGCCATTGCGATACTTATTATATTTCATCCTGAATTACGTAAGTTTTTACTGATGTTAGGTTCTGCGAATTTTTCTTCTAAAAGAAGTCTTATAAAGCAATTAAAGTTCTTAAAAACAGAATTTACCTCAGAAGTCAATGTTCAGGATATTGTTATTGCTTGTGAGAAATTAGCTGAAACCAAAACAGGTGCGCTTATCGTTGTTGAGCGAAATAATAGTTTAGATTTTGTAAAGCAAAATGGTGATTATATGAATGCAGAATTCAGTATACCTTTGTTAGAGAGTATTTTTTATAAAAATAGTCCACTGCATGATGGAGCTGTTATTTTAAAAGATAACTTTATTACTGCTACAAGAGTAGTACTTCCTTTGTCAGAAAAGACATTACCTAGTCGATTTGGATTGCGTCATAGAGCTGCTATTGGAATTACAGAAAGAACGGATAGTTTTTGTCTTTTGGTTTCGGAAGAGACAGGTAAAATATCGTTGATTAAAGACAGTGATTTTGAATTGTTTAATTCAAGTGAGGAATTAATTGATAAAATTAAATCTTACTTATAAGATAACTCATTAACAGTTGTTTAATTCATTGTTAAATTGTTTTTCAAATAGATTTTTATAATATCCGTTATCATTTTCAATTAGATTTTTATGAGTTCCTTTTTCAACAATCTGTCCTTTGTCCATAACAATAATTGTATCAGCACTTTGAATGGTAGCTAATCTATGTGCAATAATTATTGAGGTTCTATCTTTGGTAATGGTATTAGTGGCAAATTGAATCATTTGCTCGGATTCTGAATCTATTGAGGAAGTTGCCTCATCTAAGATTAAGATAGCTGGGTTGCTTACATAGGCTCTCAAAAAGGCAATGAGTTGACGTTGACCTGAAGACAGCATACTTCCCCTTTCTTTTAACTCGTATTGGTATCCATTTGGAAGACTCATGATAAAATTGTGAACGCCAATTTGTTTGGCCGCTGATTTTACCTGCTCTACAGAAATAGCTTTGTTTTTTAGTGTAATATTGTTCAGGATTGAATCTGAAAATAAGAAAACGTCTTGTAATACAATGCTAATATTTGTTCTTAAAGAAGCTAAGGTAAAATGATTAATATCGATGTCATTTATACAAATACTTCCTGAATCAATTTCGTAAAAACGATTGATTAAGTTGATAATAGTCGATTTCCCTGCACCAGTAGCCCCTACAATAGCAACGGTTTCACCAGGTTTTACTTTGAATGAAATTCCTGTTAGTATTTCTTCGCCTTTTACATAACTGAAGTGAACGTTTTCAAACTGAATTTTACCGCTTAGTTTTGGAATTTCTAGAGTTCCTTCCTTTGAAATACGTTCATGAATATCTAAAATTTTAAAAACGCGATCACTCGCAACCATCCCCATTTGAAGGGTGGTGAATTTATCTGCAATTTGACGTAGGGGTCTGTATAGCATTTCTACCATCATAATAAATCCGATAATTTCTCCTAAAGAGACGTTGTTGTCAAGGGCCAGATTTAATCCACCATACCAGACTAAAAGTCCTATGGCTATAGAAGATAGGATTTCAGCAATTGGAAAAAAGATAGAAAAATACCATACAGTTTTTACATGTGCTTTTTTATGGACCTCATTAATACTGACAAATTTGTCGTATTCCGTCTTTTCTCGGCTAAATAACTGAACAATTTGCATACCTGTAATCCGTTCCTGTACAAACCCGTTTAGGTTAGCTACCTGAGCGCGTACCTCCTGAAAGGCTACTTTGATTGAAGCCTGAAATACTTTAGTTGCATAAATAATCAGAGGCATAACGGCAAAAGAAATCAGGGCTAATTGCCAATTTTTATATAACATAAATCCAGCAATAACTAGCATTTTAAGTAAATCACTTATAATCATAAAGAGTCCTTGTCCAAAAAATTGGGCAATAGTTTCTACATCTGAAACAACTCGGGTAACCATTTTACCTATTGAAGACTTATCGAAATAAGACATTTTAAATTTGATGACATGGTTAAACAATTTTGTTCTTATATCTTTGATAATGTGTTGTCCAAGCCAGTTAGCAATATAAATAAAGCTAAGGTGCAAGATTACTTCTGCAATCAATGCAATTAAAATTAAGAGGGTAAAATGTAGTAATCCTTCAGGGTCTTTTCCTTTGATATAATAGTCTACTGTTTTGATTAATAAATGAGGTCTAATAACAGTTGCGGTGGCTAATAAAACAGCACTAAGACTAGCTCCTAAAAAATACCAAAAGTATTTTTTTGCAAAGCCCATAAGACGTCTAAAAAGTTGAATGTCAAATACCTTCGTCATCTTTGTCATTTTCCGGCGTATTTGATAGTGTTAGGGTAGTCTACAGCAGTCAGAGAAAGTCCTTGAGCGGGTGCAGAGGTGCCTGCTCTACAGCGGTCCTTACTTTCAATAATACGAATAAAATCATCGATTGATTTTTTTTCTTTCCCTATATCTACGAGTGTTCCAACAATAGCTCTTACCATATTTCTTAAAAATCGATCGGCTGTTATGTAAAATGTAAGTATTTCTCCATTTTGTTTCCAAACAGCATTTTTAATACTACAATGATATGTTTTTACATCTGTTTTAGATTTTGAAAAACATTGATAGTTTGTGTAATTTAATAAAATTTTAGCGGCTTTATTCATTTTTAAAACATCTAGTTTTTGTTGAAAAATTTGCCATGTTGTATCTAATAAAAAAGGATTTCTGCCCAAATAAATTTTGTATTCATAACTCCTGCTCGTTGCGTCAAACCGGGTATGGGCATCTTCTTTTACTTTAAATATTTTATGAATTACAATGTCGTTAGGTAAAATAGCATTTAATTTGTAGACAGTATCTTTAAGTAGTAATTCTTTAGGAGAATCTATGTGAACAAACATTTGTTTGGCGTGTACACCAGCATCGGTTCTTCCAGCAGAAACAGTCAAAATAGACTTATTTAGTAGTTTAGACAATGTATTATTTACAATTTCTTGTACTGAAACTACATCGGGTTGAATTTGCCAACCGTGGTAGTTTTTCCCCAGATATGAAAGTTCAATAAAGTATCTCAAAAAGTAAGTTTTTTTTAAAAAACAAATATACAATCAAATTCCGAATATGCTGTTTTATTGAGGTTTGAGGGTGATAATTATTTCTGTTTAAAAGATTGCAGAAACTGAAAAATGATTGTAATTTTGCATTGGCAAGTCCTACACAACTAGCTCCTTTGGAATCCCCCAGGGTGGGAACACAGCAAGGGCACAAGGTTGTAGCAGTGTGATGTAGGTAGCTTGCCTTTTTTTGCTTCCTGAATAACCCATAACTATTAAATTATTACTTATGAAGTTTTTTATCGATACAGCCAATCTAAGTCAAATTTCAGAAGCCCAAGCACTGGGTGTTTTAGACGGAGTAACTACCAATCCATCTCTGATGGCTAAAGAGGGAATTACTGGAGAAGAAAATATCATCGATCACTATAAGGCTATTTGTGCTATTGTAGATGGAGATGTCAGTGCTGAAGTGATTGCTACAGACTTTGAAGGGATGCTTGCTGAAGGAGAACGATTGGCGGCTTTAAATCCTCAAATTGTGGTCAAATTACCAATGATTAAAGACGGAATAAAAGCTTGTAAGTACTTTTCAGCTAAGGGGATTAAAACCAATGTAACTTTGGTGTTTTCAGTAGGGCAGGCTCTATTAGCTGCCAAGGCAGGGGCAACCTATGTGTCGCCTTTTATCGGTCGTTTGGACGATATTTCAACAGAAGGAATAAACCTGATTGCTGAAATAAGAGCCGTTTATGATAATTACAATTTTCAAACAGAAATTCTAGCTGCTTCAGTAAGACATACCATGCATATTATCGATTGTGCCAAATTGGGTGCTGACGTGATGACAGGTCCTTTATCAGCGATTGAAGGCTTGTTAAAACACCCTTTAACAGATATCGGTTTGGCAAAGTTCTTGGCCGACCATGTCAAGGGAAATTAAGACAAATAAAAAACCTCAAACGAATGTTTGAGGTTTTTTTATAAGTAAGAAAAGCTTGTTTTATTTGATTTTTTTAACAATCGCCTTAAATGCCTCCGGATTGTTCATAGCCAAATCGGCTAGTACTTTACGGTTCAAGTCAATGTTGTTTGATTTTATTTTACCCATAAACTGAGAGTAAGACATTCCGTGTGCACGGGCTCCAGCATTGATACGTTGAATCCATAAAGAACGGAAGTTTCTCTTATTGTTTTTTCTATCTCGGTAGGCATAGCTCATCGCTTTTTCTACGGCGTTTTTTGCTACGGTATAAACGTTTTTACGACGTCCGAAGTAGCCTTTTGCTGCTTTCAAGATTTTTTTTCTTCTTTTTCTTGAAGCTACTGAATTTACTGATCTTGGCATAATTTTAAAGTTTTTTTTGTAGTAGGCGTTCTCTCGAAACTTAAGCGCTACTCCAAGGTTATTAATTCCCTAATTGAGCTGTTATTTTAAGGTCAATTGTTGTTTGATGTTCGCCTCATCTGATTTGTGAACCAAACCATCATGGGTTAACTTTAGCTTGCGCTTTTTAGATTTTTTTGTCAGGATATGACTCTTAAAAGCGTGCTTTCTTTTGATTTTTCCACTGCCAGTAACTTTAAATCGTTTTTTGGCACTGGATTTTGTTTTCATTTTAGGCATCTGTCCTTTGTTTAATTTATTCTTACTTATATTCTTTTTTATCTATTTCTTTTTTGGAGCGATAAACATAATCATTCTTTTCCCTTCTAGTTTAGGCATTTGTTCAACTTTCCCGTATTCTTCTAGTTCTTGAGCCAACCTCAAGAGTAAAATTTGCCCTTGGTCTTTGAATATAATCGATCTTCCTTTAAAGAAAACAAACGCTTTTAGTTTGGCTCCATCTTTTAGAAACTTAATTGCGTGTTTCTTTTTAAATTCGTAATCATGTTCATCTGTTTGAGGTCCAAAGCGAATTTCTTTTACAAAAACTTTAGTAGCTTTTGATTTGAGCGCTTTTTCTCTCTTTTTTTGCTCGTACAAGAATTTTTTATAGTCAATAATCTTGCAAACAGGAGGTATTGCCTTTGGTGAGATTTCTACTAAATCTAGTTCTTGTTCTCGGGCTAGATCCATTGCTTTTTTTATTGGATATACTCCAACTTCAACATTTTCACCGACCAAACGAACTTCTTCAACATCTCTGATACGTCCGTTGATTCTGTGTTGGTCTTCATTTTGAACCCTCCATGGTCTCCTTGGAGCCCTATTTCTTCGTATTGCTATAACTTAAAAATTTAAACCCGTTTATAGGGATTGTTTAAAATTCTACTAATGTTTTGTCTATTTCTTTTTGTACCAGCTTGATAAAATCATCTATGTCAAAGGTACCAATATCTCCTTCACCGTGCTTTCTAACCGATACAGAATTGTTACTTTCTTCTTTTTCCCCAACAATAATCATGTATGGGGTTTTTTGCAATTCTGCATCTCTAATTTTTCTTCCTGTTTTTTCACTACGGGAATCAATTAGGGCGCGAATTTCGGAATTTTCTAGCAGTTCTGAAACCTTTTTCGCATATTTTTGATATTTGTCGCTAATTGGAAGAATAATAACTTGTTCAGGCATTAGCCATAATGGAAAGTTTCCGCCAGTATGCTCAAGTAAAATGGCTATAAAACGCTCCATAGATCCAAAAGGTGCACGATGTATCATCACAGGGCGATGTAATTGATTGTCTGATCCTTTGTAATTCAGGTCAAAACGTTCCGGTAGGTTGTAGTCTACCTGTATGGTCCCTAGCTGCCAGCTTCTTCCTAATACATCTTTGACCATAAAGTCTAATTTAGGGCCGTAGAAGGCGGCTTCTCCATATTCTATAACAGTTTTTAAACCTTTTTCATTAGCTGCATTGATAATAGCTTGTTCTGATTTTTCCCAGTTGGTATCACTACCGATGTACTTTTCTTTATTTTCAGGATCTCGTAAGGATATTTGTGTGGTAAAATCTTCAAAACCAAGGGCTTTGAAAACGTATAGAACCAGGTCAATAACAGCTTTAAATTCACTGTCTAATTGGTCGGGTGTACAAAATATATGGGCATCGTCTTGGGTAAAACAGCGCACACGAGTTAAACCATGTAATTCACCACTTTGTTCATATCTGTAAACAGTACCGAATTCTGCAAATCGTTTTGGAAGTTCTTTGTATGAATAGGGTTTTACATTGTAAATTTCACAGTGGTGCGGACAGTTCATAGGTTTTAATAGGTATTCTTCATCTGCTTTTGGCGTGTGAATGGGTTGAAAACTGTCTTCGCCATATTTTTCGTAGTGTCCTGAAGTTACATAGAGTTCCTTTTGACCGATATGTGGAGAAATCACCATTTCATAGCCAGCTTTTTTTTGCGCTTTCTTTAAAAATTGTTCAAGGCCTTCTCTCAGGGCAGCTCCTTTGGGCAGCCACAGGGGTAGTCCTTGTCCTACTTTTGATGAAAAGGTGTATAATTCTAGGTCCTTTCCAAGTTTTCGATGATCTCTTTTCTTTGCTTCTTCTAAAAGTTCTAAATAGCTAGTGAGCATCTTTTGCTTAGGAAAAGAAATACCATATACACGTGTCAGCTGTTTGTTATTTTCATTACCTCGCCAGTAGGCACCAGCAACACTCATAATTTTAACAGCTTTGATGATACCTGTGTTTGGAATATGACCCCCTCTACACAAGTCTGTAAAATTATCGTGGTCACAGAAGCTAATATCGCCATCGGTTAAATTCTGAATCAATTCCAGTTTGTACTCGTTGCCTTCGTTCTTATATTTAGCAAGAGCATCGGCTTTAGAAACTTCACGCATTTTAAATTCGTGTTTTCCTCTGGCTAATTCTATAAATTTCTTTTCAATAGCTTGAAAGTCTTTTTCCGAGATACTTTGATTACCTAGGTCAATGTCGTAATAAAAACCATTGTCAATAGCAGGTCCAATAGTTAATTTTACACCAGCATACATTTCTTGAATTGCTTGTGCTAAAACGTGTGCAGATGAATGCCAAAAGGCTTTTTTTCCTGCTGAACTTTCAAAAGTATGTAGTACCAATTTTCCATCTGTGGTTAAAGGTGTCGCGATTTCAACGGTTTTTTCGTTAAATTCAGCAGAAATAACAACTCTTGCCAATCCTTCACTAATACTTTTCGCAATATCGTAAGGGGTGCTATTTTTAGCTACTTCTTTGATGTTTCCGTCAGGTAATGTAATTTTAATCATGAGTGTAAATTGAGAAAGCAAAGATATTAGAAAACTGCGTTTTGACAAATAAATCCATGAATATTAGTATTATTTAAAATTCGCTATAAGTATGTAATACCAAGTAAGAAATACTATCTTTACAGTGTTTAAAAATATAGGATGGAACTAAAGATAAATAAACCCATTGTATTTTTTGATTTAGAAACAACGGGTGTTAATATAGCGACTGACCGAATTGTAGAAATAGCTGTTTTAAAGTGTTTTGTGAATGGCACAAAAGAGAGCAAGTCTTGGCTTGTAAATCCTGAAATTGAAATTCCAAAGGCAGCCTCAGATATTCATGGAATTACAAATGAGCAGGTAGTCAATGAACCTACGTTTAAGCAAATAGCTTCTGAGGTAAGCGCCATGATTAAGGGTTGTGATTTGGCAGGGTTTAATTCTAATCGATTTGATATCCCACTCTTGGCAGAAGAGATGTTAAGAGCAGGTTTGGACTTTGATATGAAGAACAGATTGGCTGTAGATGTACAAGTTATTTATCATAAAAAAGAACAACGAACCTTGGGTGCAGGATATAAATTCTATTGTAACAAAGATTTGACTGATGCTCATTCTGCTGGGGCAGATACGATGGCAACCTATGAGATTTTATTGGAACAAATAAAAAAGTACGATGATCTGGAAAATGACATGAAGCATTTAAGTGAATATTCTTCTCATCATAAAAGAGCAGATTTTGCAGGCTTTTTAATATTTGATGATCAAGGACAAGAGTATTTCACTTTTGGAAAATACAAAGGAAGAAGTGTACGTGAAGTTTTGGTCGAAAATCCTGGTTATTACGCATGGATTCAAAACGCAGATTTTCCCAGATACACCAAAAAAGTATTAACTCAAATAAAATTGAGTGAAATGAACACCAAGTTGTAATTTTAAAGATTGTAAATGTTAGTAGATTTTAATACACTGCCAGAAGATGCTAGAATATGGATTTACCAGTCGAGTCGTATATTCACAGAGCAAGAAATAAAAATTTTAGAACGAGAAGTTGCTGATTTTATAGATGTTTGGACCCGTCATGGTGATGCTATAAAAGGAGGTTTTTCGATTCTTTACAAACAGTTTCTTGTCTTAGCTATAGATGAATCACATGCCACTGCTTCGGGATGTTCCATTGATTCCTCAGTTAATTTCATCAAAAAAACAGAAGAAAGATTTTCTGTAGATATGTTAAACAAATTAAACCTTTCTTATAAGGTAGGAGAAGAGATATTTATTTTAAACCTTGCCGATTTTCAAAAGGCCGTGGAAACTAATAAAATTACTTCTCAGACCATTGTATTTAACAATATGGTTCAAACCAAGGCAGATTTACTGGATAAATGGGAGGTTCCAGCAAACAAAAGTTGGCATCGACGTTTTTTTAAAGAGGCGTCTGTGTAGTTTTTTATAAATTGTTTGAACATAATATGAATTCTAAATTACTTTTCTGTTTATTTTTTCTGGGGTTTTTGAGTGCTTCTTTTTCACAAGATTTAGATCCTTTAATGACTCAGGATTCTACGGCTCAAGATGTATGGGTTGAAAAACAGCTAAATTCAATGTCTTTAAATGAAAAAATTGGGCAACTCTTTATGGTGCAAGCCTATTCTAATAAAGACAAAAAACATCGAAAAAAAATTGAATCTCAAATTAGAAAATACAAAATTGGTGGCTTGATTTTTATGCAGGGCACCCCTGAAAAACAAGCTGTTTTAACCAATCGTTATCAGAAAAAATCTAAATTACCTCTGCTTATAGGTATGGATGGTGAATGGGGTTTAGACATGCGTTTAAAAAACACTTTTCGTTATCCTTGGAATATGAGTTTGGGAGCTATTCAAAACGACCATCTGATTCGTCAATATGGAAAGCGTTTGGGAGCACAATGTAAACGTATGGGAATTCATGTCAATTTTGCCCCTGTGGTAGACATTAATACCAATCCTAAAAATCCAATTATAGGCAATCGGTCTTTTGGAGAAAATAAGTTTAATGTAACGGATAAGGCAGTTTCCTTTATCCATGGATTACAGAGTGAAAGAGTTCTCTCCAATGCAAAACACTTTCCTGGTCATGGCGATACAGATTCAGATTCTCATAAAACATTACCACAGGTTTCATTCAATACTAATCGTCTAGAAAATGTAGAAATGTATCCTTATAAAAATACTTTTGACAGGGGTTTAGCAAGTGTAATGGTTGCACATTTGAGTGTTCCTGCTCTTGAGAAGGATTCGGAACTTCCTACATCTTTGTCATATGATGTGGTTACAAGATTATTACAGGAAGAGATGGGTTTTAAGGGTCTGGTATTTACAGATGCCTTGAATATGAAAGGCGTCTCTAACTACGCAAAACCAGGTGATGTGGATTTGGCTGCTTTTTTAGCAGGGAACGATGTTTTATTAATCCCTAAAGATGTTGGGGCAGCGGTAAAAAAGATAAAAAGGGCCTATAGAGAAAAACGTTTTACAATAAATCGATTAAATCGGTCAGTTAAAAAGATCTTAAAAGCAAAGTATTGGGCAGGGTTACACCAATACAAGCCGATAGAACTTGAGAATTTACAGAATGATCTAAACACGGTTCAGGATAGTTTGTTACGCAGTAAGCTAGTAAAAAATGCCATTACCCTACTTCAAAACAAAGAAGCTGTTTTTCCTATAAAAGATTTAAAAGCTGCAAAAATTGCCTACCTGAAATTAGGAGATGCGCCGAGTGATGATTTTCTTTCAACCTTAAATAAATATAAAACAGTCACAGAAGTTAAAGGAAGGGATCGTAATGAAATACTTCGAAAGTTGATTCGCTACAATACCGTAATTGTCGGCTGTCATGCTTCTAATAACAATCCTTGGAAGCGTTATAAATTTTCAGAGGATGATCTCAGATTGTTAGAAGATATTTCTAAAAATACCCAGATCATTTTAACTGTTTTTTCTACTCCGTATAGTTTGTTGGATGTCAAATCATTTGAAGATATAGAAGGGGTTTTAGTAGCTTATCAAAATAGCCCCATAGTCCAACGTACAGCAGCACAGATGATCTTTGGAGCCTTAGAAACAAAAGGCAAATTACCGGTCTCTATCGGTGTTCATTTTCAGGAAGGTATAGGTTTGGAAAGTACCCATTTGATGCGATTGAGTTATGGGTTGCCTGAGTCTGTAGGAATGCATACGAAAAAACTTCAAAAAATAGACAGTCTTGTCGAAAAAGTCATTGAAGCTAGAATGTGTCCAGGGGCGCAAGTGTTGATTGCCCGATATGGTACAGTAGTCTATCAAAAGAGTTTTGGTTTTCATACTTACGATCAAAAAAGGACCGTTCAAAATACGGATTTATATGATTTAGCGTCTCTCACAAAAATTTTAGGAGGATTGCCTTTAATAATGAAAAGTGAAGAATTTGGAATCCTTAATTTAGAGGATTCTTTGTCAGATCTACTTCAAGATTTTAAAGGAACCAACAAAGATACTCTAACTGTAAAAGCTTTGTTATCTCATAATGCAGGTTTGCGGGCTTGGATTCCTTTTTTCTTAGAGACGCAAGATACGGTTACTAAAAAACCCCTTACAAAGTATTACAGAACCAATGAAAGTACTCAATTTAATATTGAGGTAGCGAAAAATATGTATTTAAGGACAGATTATATAGATAGTTTATATCAAAAAATCAAAGACAGCGATATTGATACAAATCAGGGGTATAAATATAGTGGATTGGCATTTTATATCTTTAAGGAATATTTAGAGTCTAATTTTTTGATGGGAATGGATAAAATGGCAGAAACTTTTTTTTACAATTCTCTGGGTGCTGAAACTTTGACCTATAATCCACTGCAAAGATTTAAAATTAATCGTATTGTTCCCTCAGAGATTGATACTTATTTTAGACATCAAGTTCTTCAAGGTCATGTACATGATATGGGTGCTGCTATGGTGGGAGGAGTTAGCGGGAATGCCGGTTTATTTTCAAATGCCAATGATGTAGCTAAACTCATGCAAATGTACTTGCAGGGCGGCTATTATGGAGGGCATCGGTATTTGGAATCACAGACACTTTATAAATTTAACAAACGATATTTTAAAGAAGCTGGAGTAAGACGCGGATTGGGTTTTGATAAACCCCAATTAGACCCTGAGATATTGGCAACTTGTGGATGTGTATCGGATCTTAGTTTTGGCCATAGTGGTTTTACAGGTACTTATACTTGGGCTGACCCTGGTACGGGCTTACTCTACGTGTTTTTATCTAATAGAACCTATCCATCAATGGATAATAATAAACTAGTAGAAGAAAATATTCGTACAAGAATACAGGCTTTGGTGGTAGAGGCTTTGGTAAAATAGTGAAGTTTTTTATTTGCCTTCATTTGCAAAGGCCATAGAATGACATGCTACCACTCCTGCAGTTTCGGTTCTAAGTCGGTTCTTGCCTAAACTAATAGGTTTATAATTTTTTTGTAAAGCCAAATCAATTTCTTTAGTAGAAAAGTCACCTTCAGGACCAATTAAGATTGTTGTATTGTTTGAGGGATTGATCAATTCCTTTAAAGATTTTTTTTCTCGGTTTTCACAATGTGCTATAAAAAGATCTCCCTGACGATCCTGTTTTACAAAGTTTTTAAATGTGATGGGTTCATTTATTTTCGGTAGTTGAAATTTAAGGGATTGTTTCATGGCAGCACTGACAATTTTTGATAGGCGTTCCATTTTTAAGACCTTGCGTTCAGAGTGTTCACAAATGATAGGGCTAATTTCATCAATGCCAATTTCAGTTGCCTTTTCCATAAACCATTCTATTCGGTCATTTAATTTTGTGGGGGCAATAGCAATGTGTAAATAATAATTCCAGGGTTTTGTTTTTTTGGTAAACTCTTTAATGTTTACAGTACATTTTTTTTCATGGGCAAGCGTGATTTCAGCACTGTATAAAAGTCCTTTTCCATCAGTGATAAATAGAAAATCTCCTTTGGATTTTCTTAAGACTTTTACGATATGCCTACTTTCAGATTTGTCAAATTCAAATTTTTTTGTTTTTTCATTGATATTGGGATTGTAAAATAGTTGCATGTTGCAAAGTTATTGATTTATTGGATGAATTGATTTTGAGGGACTGCTATTTTCTTCTTCTTTAATTCCCGCTTTCACAGGACGATTTTCAAGTTCTTTGGTAAGTGTATTACCCATTTTTGGTTGGATGATTTTCCTTTCCTTATAGGACATTTCTTTTTTGAAAAAGAGTTGTTTAAAAAAATATCCTGTATGAACGAGACAGACTGTGACACCCTCTTTAATACTGTTATATATGCGTGTTATTGTCTTAGATTCAAAAGGATTTTGAATTGTTTCAGGTTCGTTTACCTTGATAAATCGGTCGAGGTGCTTGTCTATTCTCCATGCGGCACCGACAGAAAAGCTCACTAATTTATCGTCATTTACAACACCTCTTTTCATTGATAAATCTATTTCAGTGTCTTTGTTAAGCAAGTATGTAATTCCGGCACCGATATCTTTGCTTTTTTGAGAATCATAAAAAGTTTGTTGTCCTTCTACGTATACGGACCAACGTTCATGGAAACCATAAGCGCTTGTCAGATAGATGGTATGGCCTTTTTTTTTATTTCCAATACCTCTGAAGTAAACATTTGTAATAATGTTCCAATAAGGGTTTAATTCGTTTTGTAGGAGAAGTCCTACACTAAAATGGTTAAAGGGGTTGTTGTTTATAAAAACGTTATAATTTGCGCCGAGTCCAACCGAGGGAATGAGTCTGGATAAATTAAATTGATTTCTTTTTTTCCAGCTTCTAATTTTATTTTTTTTTGATTTGATTTCATGATCATATATAAGGTGTTTTACGCCAAATACTACTGAACCTAGATCGTTGTGTTGTTTATTTTTTACAGAAAATAAATTTGTAAAGTAGTGTCCGTATTCAAAATTTAGATGGGCCTCAAGTTTTTCAAGTTTGGTTCCGTAACGAAATTGTTGTTGGTAACTAGAGGAGTAGCTTCCTTTATTAGCTTCTTGGTATTGAAAATTAAATATAGAAACACCTCCCTCAAATTGAAAAACATCACTTCCAATACTATACGGGCTTTCTGAATACCCAGGTCTATTAGAATTTATAAGATCTGTATATTGAGCATTGATCAAATTTGCATAAAGTAGTAAGAAAAAAAGCCAACTGTTTTTGATCATTTTGTAGATAAAATATTTTTCAAATATAAGATTTTATAGATAGGAACGTTTTAGTTCATACCAAATTGTTATTTTTGATAAAAATTTAATTAGCAGATGCAATTAGCAGGATTTATTACTTTTTTTAGAACCATTGCTATTTTTTTAATAGTGATTTATGGACTTAAATTTATTTTTAGATATTTGTTTCCGTTTTTGTTAAAAAAGGCTATTTTTAAGGCGCAGAAGAGAGCTAAAGACGATCAGAACAACTCTTTTAATCAGCAAAATAAATCCTATTCAAAAACACAAGTTGGAGAAACAACAATTGATAAGAAACCTCAACAAAAACAAAGTTCAAAATTAGATGATGTAGGAGAATATGTTGATTATGAAGAGGTGGACTAACCTTGCAGCTCATGATTTTAATATCTGTTGTGCTTTTTTAGTTTGAAAAGCTTTGTTTGCCAATCTTTATTATCTTTGCCAGCGTAAACAATATTAAATTTATAAAATCTATGTATAATTTATTAAAAGGAAAAAGAGGGATTATTTTTGGGGCATTGGATTCCAATTCTATTGCTTGGAAAGTAGCAGAACGTGCTCATGAAGAAGGCGCAACATTCGTATTGACTAACGCACCGATTGCAATGCGGATGGGTACCATTAATGAATTGGCAGAAAAAACAGGATCTCAAGTTATTCCTGCGGATGCAACCTCTATGGAAGATTTGGAAAATTTAATCGACCAGTCTGTCGAAATACTAGGTGGTAAAATTGATTTTGTTTTGCATTCTATAGGAATGTCTTTAAACGTAAGAAAAAACAAACACTATACGGATTCTAATTACGATTTTACACATAAGGGATTTGATATTTCTGCCCTTTCATTTCACCGAGTAATGAATTTGTTGTACAATAAAAAGGCCATGAACGAATGGGGGTCTATTGTAGCATTGACCTATATGGCTGCACAGAGGGTTTTTCCAGATTACAACGATATGGCAGATAATAAAGCGTATTTGGAGTCGATAGCCCGTAGTTTTGGATACTTCTTTGGTAGAGATCATAAAGTGCGTGTAAACACTATTTCTCAATCACCTACGCTAACTACTGCAGGTAGTGGCGTTAAAGGTTTTGATGGGTTTATCAATTATGCAGAAGATATGTCTGCACTTGGTAATGCCACAGCTCTAGAATGTGCTAATTACACCATTTCACTATTTTCAGATTTGACCAAAAAAGTTAGTTTACAAAACTTATTTCACGACGGTGGTTTTTCCAATATGGGCGTCAGTGATGCAGTGATGGAAAAATTTGTAGATAAAGAGTAGGTAAATGTCCTTTAATATTTTAAAAGCAAATCAATATTGATTTGCTTTTTTTTTACCATTTATTTCTTCCTCAATCTTTAGTATATTTGAATCCTTTAGTAAACTTTATGAAGTTAACCTATTCAATTGTCGTTCCTGTATATAATCGTCCAGATGAAGTTGCTGCTTTATTAGCGAGTTTGTCGAATCAAAATGGTGCGGTTCCCTTTGAGGTAATTATTGTGGAAGACGGTTCTTTAAAAGATTGTAAATCAATTGTTGCGTCTTATCAATCTCGATTGAACATCAGCTACTACTTTACTAAAAATCAGGGGGCAGGAAAGAGTAGGAATTATGGGATGCAAAAAGCAAATGGAGATTATTTTATCATATTTGATTCTGACTGTATCATTCCAGAGAATTATATACAAGTAATAGATAAAAAGTTAGAAGAGTTTTATACAGATGCTTTTGGAGGTCCAGATGCGGCACATGTTTCTTTTACTAATTTTCAAAAAGCGGTCAATTATTCTATGACCTCATGGTTAACTACCGGAGGAATAAGAGGAAAGAAAAAATCAGTAGGTAGGTTTCAGCCGAGGAGTTTTAATTTTGGAATTTCTAAAGAGGCTTTTAAAAAAACAAAGGGGTTTTCTGATATGAAAACAGGTGAAGATATTGATTTGACCTTTCGTTTATGGCTAGCAGGCTTTGAAACACAGTGTATTGAAAAAGCTTTTGTTTATCATAAGAGAAGGGCTAATTTACAACAGTTTTATTGGCAGGTTTTTTCTTTTGGTTGCACCAGACCCTTGTTGACTAAAAAATATCCTCACACAGCAAAAATAACCTATTGGTTTCCGAGTTTGTTTTTTATTGGCTTTTTTACAGCAGTTTTATTCGCCGTTATTGGGCAGGTTTTTGTAGGGGTGCTTCTTTACCTCTTTTATTTCCTTTTACTTGCAATACAGGCTTCAATTACAAGTAGGAGTTTGATTGTAGGTTTGGTTAGTGTTCTGACCACAATAACCCAGTTCTTTGCCTATGGTTTAGGGTTTTTAAAGAGTTCTTTAAAGCTTAGATTTATGAAGTCTTAGTATAAAAATTATCGTAGGGTGTCAAATTCGATGAGGTATAAGGTTTCATTTTCTTTTTTCATCTGGTAGGCCTCTCGCGCAAACTTTTCTAATTCATCCTGGTCCTTTAAGGCATGAATCATTTCTCTGTTTTTTTCGATTTCTTTTTGATAGAACTCGATGGCATTTTCTAATTCTTCAATTTCCTGATTGAGTTTACGGTGATTCAGATGTGAATTTTCATCAAAAAAAAGCATCCATATACTAAAGATAATCAAAATTAATACATACTTGTTAGTAAGTATTTTGAAAAGACGGCTATTAAAAATCTTTTTTAATAAAACCATTGTACGATAGGAGTATTTAGTTTAGACAGATTAAATGTAAGCATCTTTTCACTTATAAACCAAAAGCTTTTTTCACTTGGTCGACATAATCCAGTTTTTCCCAGGTAAAGGTCTCCACTTCTTTTTCGATAATTTCGCCAGTTGGTGATTCATAACGTATATTCTTAAGCTCAGGAGTTCTACCCATATGACCGTAGGCTGCCGTTTCTAAATATATAGGATTTCTTAATTTAAGGCGTTTTTCAATAGCAATTGGTCTCATGTCAAAAATTTGACTTATTTTATCTGCGATTTCTCCATCGCTAAGGCTCACCTTAGATTTGTTATAGGTGTTTACAAAAATCCCCATAGGTTCAACAACTCCTATAGCGTAAGAGACTTGAACTAAAATTTCATCTGAAACTCCAGCAGCTACCAAATTTTTAGCAATATGACGTGTTGCATAAGCTGCAGAACGATCTACCTTACTCGGATCTTTCCCGCTAAAAGCCCCTCCACCGTGTGCACCTTTTCCTCCGTAGGTATCTACAATAATTTTCCTTCCAGTCAGTCCAGTATCGCCATGAGGTCCGCCAATGACAAATTTTCCTGTTGGGTTAATGTGGTATTTAATGTCCTTTCCAAACAAAGCACGAATTTTTGGATCCAATTTTGCCAAAACCCTAGGAATCAATACGGAGATGATATCTGATTTTATTTTTTCTAGCATTTTTGTTTCATCCGTATCAAATTCGTCGTGTTGTGTTGAAATTACAATCGCTTCAATGCGTTGGGGTATATTGTCATCAGAGTACTCAATGGTTACTTGGCTTTTGGCATCTGGGCGCAAGTATGAAATTTCTTTATCTTCTCTTCGTATGTTAGCCAATTCAATTAATAGACGATGAGAAAGATCCAGGGCCAAAGGCATAAAATTATCTGTTTCGTTGGTGGCATAACCAAACATCATTCCTTGGTCACCAGCACCTTGTTCTTCTTCATTTGCTCTATCGACACCACGGTTGATGTCTTCTGACTGTTCGTGAATTGCTGAAATGACTCCACATGAGTTACCATCAAATTGATATTCTCCTTTGGTATAGCCTATGTTATTGATGGTGTCTCTGGCAATTTGTTGAACATCTAAATAGGTTTTAGACTTTACTTCACCTGCTAAAAACACTTGACCTGTAGTCACTAAAGTTTCACAAGCAACTTTTGCTTGCGGATCAAAGGCCATAAAATTGTCAATTAGTGCATCAGAAATCTGATCTGCAATTTTATCTGGGTGTCCTTCTGAGACAGACTCGGATGTAAATAAATACGCCATTTTTTGTTTTTTGTAGAAGAAAAAAACGTTGCCAAGGTAGCCAAATAAGATAGCTAAAGAAATAGATTGGTGAAGAATCCTGCTTTAGCGCTTTTTTAACGAGGTGGCAATCAGTCAAATCTTTCCTCTTAAATTAATGTGAGGCAAATTTATAAAAAAGAAATGAATATTTACTGTTAAAAAGAAAAAACTAGACTAATTTTATAAAATTGCAGGCACTACAAAGTCTAAAGATGATCTTAAAAAAGATAAAGCTATTTAGTTTGGTAACAAGGTGTTTTAAAGGGGGTTTTTTACGGATCTTAGACTTTTTTTTGCAGATATTTTTCTAAAATTGAACGGGAACAGTGGTAGATTGGGAAATTATTTATACTTTTGTAGGCATAGTTCATATACTTATTGAAATTGTTATCAAGAAAGGCAAGAGGGATTAGACCCGATGAAGCCTTAGCAACCCTTTATCTTTATAAAGAAGGTGCTAAATTCTACTGTGTTGTCAGATGACTTCCGGATAGATAACCCCAAGATGATATCCATCTCCTTTTTTATACAATTTAAAGTAAGTCAGTAATTTTTTAATTCGTTATTTATGTCGTTTTAAATGCTTTGAACCTATTTTAATTATAAATAAAAGAAAGTTGAATACGAGTATAAAATATCATTCCATTGAGAAATTCACCACAGAAACAGGTGTTCTTTACGACGAGATAGAACTCTCTTACGAGTTATTTGGTCAAGAATTACACACGGCCCCTGTTGTTTTGGTAAATCATGCCCTAACAGGTAATTCAGATGTAGCAAGTCCACACGCTGGTTGGTGGAATACGGTTGTTTGTAAGGGAGGGCTCATCAATACAGACATTTATACGGTTATCGGGTTTAATATTCCTGGAAATGGTTTTGATAAAAAGCCGGGAAATTTAATTGATAATTACAAGGATTTTACGGCTAGAGATATCGGGCGTTTGTTTGGACAAGCGCTGTATGATCTAGGAATTTCATCTTTACATGCTATGATCGGAGGGTCGTTGGGTGGTGGAATAGCTTGGGAAATAGCAGTTTTGTATCCAGATCTGGCAAAGTATTTAATTCCTATTGCTTCTGATTGGAAGGCAGCAGACTGGATATTAGCTCATAATAAGGTTCAAGAACAAATTTTATTAAATTCGACAAAACCTATTCATGATGCGCGTATGATGGCCATGTTATTTTATAGAACGGCAGCCTCTTTTAAAGGCAAATTCAACAGATCAGTAAATGAAGATTTAGGAATTCCCAATGTAGAGAGTTGGTTGTTACACCACGGATTTCAGTTAGAAAACAGATTTCATTTAAAGTCTTATAAATTGGTTAACCATTTATTGAGTACTTTAGACATTTCTAGAGACAGGGTTTCTTTTGAAGCAGTTGCTCCTTTAATCAAGGCTAAAATCGTGCAAATTGGAATTGATTCTGATTTCTTTTTTGTGCCTCAAGAAAATATAGAAACCAAAAATATATTGGATTCATTAGAGATTGAGAGTACTTATAAAGAGATTAAGTCAATTCACGGTCACGACGGGTTTTTGGTAGAGAACGATCAGTTAAAGGAATTATTAAAGGATTATTTTTAACAAGAATAAAACCAGGTGTTTACCGTTGTTCTTATAATTAATTTAGGATTAGGTAATTATTAAAATTTAAACGTGTGAAAGTATTAAAATTTGGAGGAAAATCGTTGGCAAATGGCAAGGGATTGACATGTGTTTTAGATATTATCAGTGCTAAAAAAAGTGCAGGTGAATCAATTATAGTGACTTTATCAGCCAGAGGAAACTCGACAAATGATTTAGAGCGCATCTTGGAAAAAGCTAAGAAGAATACTTCGTATGCAGTGGCTTTTAAGGCTTTTAAAGCCTATCAATTGGCCCCAAAACCAACGATAGATTTTAGTGAAGAGTTTACTCTTTTGGAAAAGATTTTTGAAGGTGTAAACTTACTAGGAGATTACAGTCCAAAAATAAAAGATTTGGTTCTGGCTCATGGTGAATTGCTATCAGTTAAATTACTCGTGAACTTGTTGAATGATCGAGGTGTAAAAGCTAGAGCTGTCGATTCAAGAGAATTGTTAAAAACCGATGATACTTTTGGAAATGCAGCATTATTAGAAGCTATTTCCAGGCAGAATGTTCAGGAGTATTTTAAAAATAGTTCTGGTTCAGAAATTCAGATCGTAACGGGTTTTATAGCTTCTAATAGAGAAAATGAGACCACTACTTTAGGGAGAAACGGAGGAAATTATTCTGCTTCTTTGTTAGCAAGTTACCTAGGAGTAGAAGAATTGCAAAATTACACCCATGTCGATGGTATTTATACGGCGAACCCAGATTTGGTACCCAGTGCTAAAAAGATTCAAAATTTATCTTTTAAAGAAGCCAATGAGTTGGCGAATTTTGGGGCGCAGATATTGCACGCCAAGGGCATGATTCCGCTTATTGAAAAGAATATTCCTCTGAGAATTTTAAATACCTTTGAAAAGAACAGTCAAGGAACCTTGATCACTAAAGAATACACTTCTAAAGATGGCATCAAAGCCATTTCAGTATCGGAGAATATGGCACTGATTAATCTGGAAGGCAGGGGTTTATTAGGGAAAGTAGGCGTAGATGCTCGGGTTTTTACAGCCTTGCAAAAAGATAATATTAGTGTAGGAATAATTTCTCAAGGTTCTTCAGAAAGAGGAATTAGTTTTGTGGTAGATGCCGCACAGTCAAGGAAGGCCAGAGAGGCCCTGGCCAATGAATTTAATTTGGATTTTTTGAGTAAAGATGTTACGAGAATTGAAGTTAAAAAAGGGGTCGCTGTGTTGTCTATACTCGGAAAGACACTTGCTTCATTTAACAGTGCATACAGTGCCTTAATCAAAAATAATATTGAACCGATTTTGATTAACAATACTGTTGCAGGAAAAAATGTTTGTCTTGTTTTAGAAAACAAAGATTTACACAAGGCTGCTAATGTAATTCACGCTGAAATTTTTGGAATATCTAAAAAGATAAATATTGCCCTATTTGGAATAGGATTGGTTGGAGGAACTTTGCTCGACCAAATTTTGGAAAACAAAGCGAATATTTTAAAGCGTAAAGGCGTTGCGTTAAATGTTTTTGCGGTGGTTAATTCTACAAAGGCTGTTTTATCAAAAGATGGCATTCAACAAGATTGGAAAAAAGAATTTTCAAGCAAAGGTAAAGCTTATACCGTTCGGGAAATTGCAGATTTTGCCAGTGAGCATCATTTGGAAAATCTAATCGCGATAGACAATACTGACAGCACTACTTTTGTAGAAAACTATCTAGACTTGGTAAAACAAGGTTTTAATTTGATTTCTTCAAATAAGATTGCCAATACCATTTCTTTTGATTTTTACCAAGAGTTGAGAGATGTATTGAAGAAAAATAAAAAGAGTTTTCTTTATGAAACAAATGTAGGTGCAGGTTTGCCGTTGATTGATACCATTCGTCTGCTGCATCATTCAGGAGAAAATATTACCCGTATTAAAGGTGTCTTTTCAGGAACGCTCAGTTATTTGTTCAACAATTTTTCAGAAGGAGAACAGCCCTTTAGCACCGTCTTAAAAGGTGCGATTGATAAGGGGTATACAGAACCAGATCCGAGAGAAGATTTGAACGGAAATGACGTGGGTAGAAAACTCTTGATTTTAGCTCGGGAACTGGATCTAAAGAATGAGTTTAAAGAGGTGTCTATTCACAATTTGATTCCTGAAAATTTACGTGCAGGAAGTACAGCTGATTTTTTAAAACATCTCAGTGAGTTAGATCCTATATACGAGAAAATAAGAACAACCCAGAAAAAAGGGTATGTGTTGAGGTATATAGGAGATTTGAACGGTGATCTCTCCTCCGATAAGGGAGTTTTAGAAGTAAAATTGGTTTCTGTACCTAAAAACGCTGCTTTGGGGCAGGTAAAAGGGGCAGATTCTATTTTTGAAATTTATACAGAATCATATGGCGAACAACCACTGGTAATCCAAGGAGCAGGAGCAGGAGCAGAAGTTACTGCTCGAGGTGTTTTTGGAGATATACTACGTTTGTCTGAAGGAGGTCTTTAAATCTATTAATAAAATAACGATAATGAAAAAAAAGCATTTTGATACCCTTGCAGTAAGAACGCAAGCTGATAAAACTTCACACAAAGAACATTCAACACCTATATACATAACCTCTGGTTTTGTGTTTGATGATGCTGAGGAAATGCGTGCTTCTTTTGCTGAAGAAAAGGAACGTCATATTTACAGTAGGTACAGCAATCCGAATAGCTCGGAGTTTATTGAGAAAATATGCGAAATGGAAGGTGCAGAAGACGGATTTGCCTTTGCTTCAGGAATGGCTGCGATATACGCTACATTTGCCGCTTTATTGAATACAGGTGATCATATTATTTCAGCGAGGTCTATTTTTGGGGCGACCCATAGTCTGTTACAAAAATATTTTCCAAAATGGGGAATAGAAACCTCATATTTTGGAATTGATGATTTAGATAAAATCGATTCTTTAGTGAAGCCGAGTACCAAGTTTATTTATGCAGAAACGCCGACTAATCCAGGAGTAGATGTATTGGATTTGGAAAAATTGAGTGCAATTGCTAAAAAACACGGTCTTTTGTTGATTATCGATAACTGTTTTGCAACACCGTATCTGCAACAACCTATAAAGTTTGGAGCGGATCTGGTCATACATTCCGCTACAAAATTGATAGATGGCCAGGGAAGGGTATTGGGAGGAATTACAGTAGGCTCAAAAGAATTGATTCGTGAGATATATTTGTTTTCTCGTTTGACAGGACCCGCCTTGTCTCCATTTAACGCTTGGGTGTTATCCAAAAGTTTGGAAACCTTATCTGTAAGGGCAGATAAGCAATGTGACAATGCTTTAAAACTCGCAACATTTTTGGAGGATCATCCAAAGGTCAGTAAGGTGAAATATCCTTTTTTAAAGTCACATCCGCAACATGACATCGCTGTTAAACAGATGAAATTAGGAGGAATTGTTGTCGCCTTTGAAATTGTAGGAGGTTTGGAGAGTGGACGTACTTTTTTTGACAATATTCAACTGTGTTCACTGTCTGCTAACTTGGGTGATTCTAGAACGATTATTACACATCCAGCATCAACTACCCATGTCAAGCTTTCTGCTGAAGAAAAATCAGCTGTAGGGATTACTGATGCTACGGTTCGTTGTTCTTTAGGTTTAGAGCATATAGACGACCTGATTGCCGATATCAGTCAAGCATTGGCTAAGATTTAGTTTTGGTAGATTGTACAACTAGCTCAAAAAATACTATCTTCGTTACATGCTTTCAAAAAAGACAAAATACGGAATTAAAGCTTTGACCTTTCTGGCTAGGAGAGCTGAAAATATACCCGTTCAGATATCTGAAATTTCCCATTCAGAAAATATTTCTCATAAATTTCTTGAAAGTATTTTGTTGACCCTTAGAAAAGCAGGTTTGTTGAGTTCAAAAAAAGGAAAAGGAGGGGGGTATTACCTTCGAAAAAAACCTGAGGAAGTTCAGATGACTGAGGTAATTCGCATTTTGGAGGGGCCAATAGCCATGATTCCTTGTGTTAGTTTGAATTTTTATGAGAAGTGTGATGATTGTCAAGATGAGCACACTTGCAGTGTTCATAAAATCATGATTCAGGTGCGAGACAACACGCTTTCAGTACTCAGGAACACTACTTTGGCGGATCTTACGAGTGATTAAACTATTTTTTTCGTTAAATACTTGTGGTTTTCTACTATTTCACTTACTTTTGCAATATAATCTACTAATCCGATAGGGTAATTATTTTAATAGTAAATAGAAAGAGATGATATTAGATCAATTACAGGTAAACAGAGGTCATCAGCGAATCCAACAGGCTGTGGCTTCAGATAAACCAATCAGAAGTATTGTTAAAGCAATCAGCTGGAGGGTTTTAGGAACTTTGGATACCTTAGCGATTACTTATATCATCACGGGTCAGTTAAGCATTGCTTCTCTGATTGCCTCAGTAGATTTTGCGACAAAGATGTTGTTGTACTTTTTTCACGAAAGAATTTGGAATACAATAAAATGGGGACGCTAATGAAAACTACATACACAAAAGTACAAATTAAAGAGATTAATGATTTCTTACAAGGAAAAAGCCCTCAAGAAATTGTTACTTGGGCTTTAAATACAGCAAAAACACCTGTTGTTACGACAAACTTCAGACCTTATGAATCTGCAATATTGCATCTGACAACAGCTCAAAAGAAAAATTTGACAGTTATTTGGTGTGATACGGGTTACAATACTCCGGATACTTACCATCATGCAGAAGAACTCATTGAGCAGTTGAAATTGAAGATTAGTTTATACGTGCCAAAGCAAACGGTTTCTCACAGGGATGCTGTCATGGGAATTCCTCAAATTGATGACCCAATGCACAAAGTCTTCACAGAACAAGTAAAATTAGAGCCTTTTAATAGGGCTATGGCAGAACACAAGCCTGACATTTGGTTTACCAATTTGAGAAAAGGTCAAACGACTTTTAGAGATAGTATTGACATTGTTTCACAAGGTGTTAATGGTGTTTTAAAAGTAAGTCCATTTTATAATTGGTCAAATGAAGATTTGGATGTGTATTTAGAAGAAAACAGTCTTCCTAATGAATTTAAGTATTTCGACCCAACGAAAGTGTTAGGAAACAGAGAGTGTGGACTTCACGCTTAAGTTATTACGAGTTTTATTCAACCTAGATTAAGTTTATTTTATGAAAAGTTTTAGATCAGAAATAGAAGACCCAATTGTCGAAAAAGACATTATTGATTTGGCAGATAGAATTCAGTTATTTCAACAAGGAAAGATTGATGAAGAGAAATTTAGAAGTCTTCGTTTGGCGCGTGGTGTATATGGACAAAGACAGTTTGGCGTACAAATGATTCGCATCAAGTTGCCTTATGGAAAGGTGACTAGTGATCAGTTGCACCGAATTGCAGATGTGTCAGATGAGTATTCCAGAGGAAGATTGCATATTACTACCCGTCAGGATATTCAAATTCACTATGTGAGTTTAGATAGGACCCCAGAATTATGGGCTGAATTAGAAAAAAGTGATGTTACCTTACGAGAAGCTTGTGGAAACACCGTGAGAAATGTAACGGCTTCTGAAACAGCTGGAATTGATAAGAAAGAACCTTTTGATGTTTCTCCCTATGCACATGCCGTTTTTCAATTTTTCTTACGTAATCCTATTTGTCAAGAAATGGGACGTAAGTTTAAAGTTTCTTTTTCAGGAACCGATGATGATACTGCCTTAAGTTTTATGCATGATATTGGTTTTATAGCCAAGACTAAAGTTGTAGAAGGAAAAGAAATCAGGGGTTTTAAAATTATGTTAGGAGGGGGGCTAGGTTCTCAACCACGTGTTGCAGACGTCGTTTATGAATTTTTACCTACCGATAAGATTATTCCTTATATGGAGGGTGTTTTACGTGTCTTTGATAGGTATGGAGAACGGTCAAAAAGAGCTAAGGCACGTTTAAAATTCTTTATTAAAGGCGTAGGTTTAGAAGAATTTAACAAAATTATTCACTTAGAAACCAAAGCTTTGTCAAACCAGTCTGTACCTATTTCTACAGAAGGTTTTGAGATGCCAGATCTTTCGGGAATTCAAACACCAAGTGTTCAAATTGAAGATGAATCTGCTTATAAAGCTTGGAGGTCATCTAATGTAATCGCACAAAAGCAAGAAGGTTTGTACGCGATAGGTGTAAAAGTCAATATTGGAGATTTTTATACCAAAGAGGCGAGAATTTTAGCTGATTTGATTAAGAATTACGCTGGGGATGAACTTCGACTTACCTTGCGACAAAACATTTTAATTCGCCATGTAAAAGAAGCTTTGTTGCCTTTTTTCTATCAGGAATTAAAAAAATTGAACATGGTTGATCTGGGTTACGAGTCTATTCAAGATGTAACGGCATGTCCAGGGACAGATACCTGTAATCTTGGAATTGCCAATAGTACGGGTATTGCAGATGAATTAGGGAAGGTATTAAGAAGTGAGTATCCTGAATTTGCGGTAGATTCTAATTTGATGATTAAGATTAGTGGATGTATGAATGCCTGTGGACAGCATAACATGGCAAATATAGGCTTTCAAGGGATGTCCGTAAAGTCAGGAAAATTAGTAGCACCGGCACTACAAGTGTTATTAGGTGGAGGTATTTTAGGAGATGGTAAAGGACGTATTTCTGACAAAGTAATTAAAGTTCCTAGTAGAAGAGGTCCAGAAGCACTTCGTCTAATTCTAAATGATTTTATTCAAAATGGAGGCAATCAAGATTATTTAGATTATTATCTAGAAAAAGGTGAAAAATATTTTTATGATTTTTTAAAACCGCTGTCTGATACGACTAATTTAACGGGTCTTGATTTTATAGATTGGGGAAGTGAAGAAAAATATGAAAAAGCAGTAGGTATAGGGGAGTGTGCAGGGGTTGTTATTGATTTAATCTCTACTTTGTTGGTTGATAGTAAGGATAAAATTACAGAAGCTGACGCCTCTCTTTTAGAAGGTAAGTGGTCAAATGCGATCTACTATGCCTATAGTTCGATTGTAAATTCTGCCAAAGCGCTGTTAACTGCTGAGGGTAAAAAAACAAATACACATCATAAGATCATCAGTGATTTTAATGCGTTTTTTGTGGCGGATAAAAAAATAGAATTGAACGTTGATTTTGAAGAGTTTGTCTATCAAATTAACAAAAATGAACCCAATAAAGCTTTTGCAGAACACTACGTAAAAGATGCGGGATATTTTTACGAATTGGTAGAGCAGTATAGAAAATCAGCATTGATTGAAGCATAAAAATAGGTGAATTTTGGATAAAAAAGCGATTTTAACATTGGTAGGTGCAGGACCTGGAGATCCTGAACTGATTACACTTAAGGGACTCAAAGCCTTAGGTGAGGCTGATGTCGTTTTATACGATGCATTGGTTGATGAGGTGTTGTTAGAATACGCGGCAAATGCAAGGTGTATTTTTGTCGGAAAAAGATTGGGTTGTCATAGTTATACCCAAGATGAAATCAATCAATTAATTGTAGAGAATGCTTTAAAGTATGGTCATGTAGTTCGTTTAAAAGGAGGAGATCCTTTTGTTTTTGGAAGAGGTACTGAAGAATTGGATTACGCAGAGAGTTTTGGTGTTGAAGTTCGTATTGTTTCAGGAGTGACCTCTTCTATTTCTGTTCCTGCGAGTTTAGGTGTTTCATTGACCAAGCGAAATGTAGCTACTAGTTTTTGCGTAGTAACTGGAACGACAACTGACAGAACGATAAGCGATGACCTATATCAATTCGCCAAGACCTCTTCTACCGTAGTCATTTTGATGGGTATGAGTAAGTTAGATCAGATTGTTCGTATTTTTCAAAAAGAAGGAAAAGGGTCTGTACCAGTGGCAATTATTCAAAACGGCACAAAAAGTTCCGAAAAAATTGGGATAGGTGTTATTGATACTATAGAATCTGTGGTTGCCGAAAAACAATTGGGCGCTCCAGCTATTATTATTGTAGGAGAAGTTGTTAAGGAAAGTCAACAACTTCGTTATTTTTACCAAGAGTTGGTTTTTGATAACGAGGCCTTTTACGATAGGTTTTTACAATAGCGCATTCTAAATTTAGATTTAAAAAAATAATGAATCAATTATATCCTATATTTTTAAAAGTGAAAGAACTGAATACTTTAATAGTAGGAGGAGGGAATGTTGCTTTAGAAAAATTGCATTTTTTATTAAAGTCAAGTCCTGAGGCACAGGTTCAAATGGTAGCGCCTTTTTTTAGAGAAGAGACTATAGCTTTAGTCGATAAATACGGACTGAAAATGTCTGTTCAGGAATATGATGCGTCTTTTTTAGAGAACAAGCATATGGTCATTGCAACCACCGATGATCCTGAGGTAAATAAAAGGGTACATAAGGATTGTAAAGAGAGAAAAATCTTGGTCAATGTAGCTGATCATCCACCTCTTTGTGATTTTTATATGGGAGGTATTGTTACCAAGGGAAATGTAAAAATTGCCATCTCCACGAATGGAAAATCACCGACAATGGCTAAAAGACTTCGGCAGTTTTTTGAAGAAGTGATTCCTCCTGATATTCATGAGTTGACAGAGAATATGAATGAATATCGAAAAACTTTAAAAGGAGATTTTGAAGAGAAAGTAACAGTTTTAAACGAGTTTACAAAAGGTTTTCTCTCTAAGAAGAAATAAATTTAAAATTAGTAAGTAATATTGTGAGATTATTACGATTTTTGCAAAATTAAAATAATAACATAGCACAAAATAAATGATTAAAACAGATATATTAATAATTGGAGCAGGACCTGTAGGGATGTTTGCCGTTTTTGAAGCGGGATTATTAAAGTTGCGTTGTCACTTGATAGATGCCTTGGCTGAGCCAGGAGGGCAGTGTACAGAGATATATCCTAAAAAACCAATCTACGATATTCCAGCTTATCCAGAGATCTTAGCAGGAGATTTGGTAAAGAATTTGGCTGCTCAAATAGCGCCATTTGAACCAACTTACACCCTTGGTGAAAGGGCAGATACGATTGAAAAACTAGAGGATGGTTCGTTTAAAGTGACTACGAATAAAGGGACAGAGCACTTTGCGCCAGTTGTTTTTATTGCAGGAGGTCTGGGCTCTTTTGAACCACGTAAACCACCGATTAAAGAAATTGTAGATTATGAGAATTGTGGTGTTGAGTATATTATTAAAGATCCTGAAATATACAGAGGAAAAAAAGTTGTGATTTCAGGAGGTGGAGATTCTGCATTAGACTGGTCTATTTTCTTGGCTGATATTGCTGATGAGGTGTCATTGGTGCACAGAAGAAAAGATTTTAGAGGTGCTTTGGATTCTGTTGAAAAAGTGGCTGAGTTATCTGCACTCGGAAAAATTAATTTAATTACTGATGCAGAGGTAAAACAAATTAATGGATCTGGAAAGGTGGAGTCTGTATTAATTAAGCATAAAACAGAGGGAGATATTGTAAAAGAATGCGATCATTTTATTCCATTATTTGGCTTGTCTCCTAAATTAGGACCGATAGCTGATTGGGGCTTAGAAATTGAAAAAAATGCGATTGTTGTTAATAATGCTTTAGACTATGGAACAAATATTCCTGGTGTTTTTGCTATTGGAGATGTGAATACTTATCCAGGCAAATTAAAACTAATCTTAAGTGGTTTTCACGAGGCTACTATCGCCGTGCAATTTGCTTATAATATCATATATCCAGGAAAGCGATATGTGATGAAATATACAACAGTTAATGGTGTTACAGGTTTTGATGGAGAAAAGAAAGAAGCCAAAAAAGCCGTTGTAAAAAGTATAGGCTAATGTCAGATATTAAAGTAAAAATCACCGATAGAGAAGGAGTAGTACACGAGTTAGATGCACCCACAGATATGGGTATGAATATTATGGAACTCTGTAAAGCTTATGAGTTGCCAGTTGAAGGAACTTGTGGGGGAATGGCTATGTGTGCTTCCTGTCAATGTTATGTGATTTCAGATCATGAACTTCCCGAAAAAGGAGATGCCGAAGAAGATATGTTAGACCAAGCGTTTTATGTTGAAGACAATAGCCGTTTGGGTTGTCAGATACACCTATCACCAGAACTAGATGGTTTGGAAATAGAATTAGCTCCGGAGAGTGAAGTGTAGCTTTTTATTGAATCACTTCGTTTTTATATAGAGGGACTCCAAAATAATATTCTAAAACTTTTGTTTTAAAAATATAGTCGTATTTAGCCTTAATGAGCCCTATTTCTGTTGTCTCGTATTGGGTTTTGGCTTGATTAAAATTAAAGAAGTTGAGTAGTCCGACTTCAAATTTCTCTTTTGCATAACCAAATGCATTTTTCCTTGCAATCAACGATTTTTTTGCTGCCTTAAACGTAGCTTGTGCAGCCTGAACTTCATTATAGGCTTGGTTAATCTTATCTTTTAGGTCAATTTTGGTCTGTTTTAAAGTTAAATTTGCTTTTTCTAGTTGAATATTAGCCTGTTTTACACTATTTTTTGTCAGGTATCTATTGAATATAGGAATAGATAGATTTAGAGAAAAGGAATGTTTTGCATTGTCTGATAATTGATCTAAAAAATGATCTGCTGTCATAAGTTCAGAAGTAAAATAGTTGGTTCCAAAGCCATAGGAAGCGGTTAAGTTAGGAAGGTAGTTCCCTTTGGAAATTTTTAAATCATCTTCTGCTATTTTTAGGGTGGTTTGCGAAAGTTTAACGATGTCCTTTTCTTTGAGGGACCTGTTGTATATTTCTTCTATAGAATTTAACAAGATGGATGTATTTGGAATTCCGTAATTTATATCGAGGATTTCAAAGTTCTTGGAATTTTCAATTTGCATGAGGTTTGTCAGGTGTATCTTTGAAATCATCACATTGTTTTTAGCCGTAATAATTTGTTGTTCTTGTTCTGCTATAGCGGCATTGATTTCTAATATTTCTCCTTTAGGTTTGGTCCCTGCAGCTATTAATATCTGGGTTTGATTTATTTCTTTTTCTGTTAATTGGATTTGTTTTTTAAGTGTTTTTAAGGATTCTAAATTAAATAAAATCTGTAAATAGGCATTGACAATACGAAGAGAGATGTTGTCTTTCATGTCTTCTAGCTGGTATTGGTTTGCTAAAATGTTTAGGTTAGCCCTATGTAGTTTTGTAATGTTTTTGAGTCCGTCGTATAGGGTTATATTTGCGTTGACTCCAAAAATTGAATTTTGAGAAGTTGATACGATGTTCATTCCCGATATTGGATTGGTATTTAAACCAGTGTTCCAAGAGTGCCCTAGATTTGCATTGATATTTGGTAAAAATACCCCTCTAGCTGTTTTTTTTTCAACTTCGGCATTTTTTACACTTAGATGCGTTTGTCTGATATTTATATTGTTATGCAAGGCGTAATGTATACAGTCTTCGAGTGACCATTTTTTTTCTTGTCCGTAGCTGTAAAATACAGACAAATACAAGAGGGTTATACAAGCTTTTTTCACACGTTTAAATTTTAGTAATTACCTGATAATAAATTTCTTAATGTTTGTTTCATTGTCTATTTTTTTTATTTCTAGTGTTTTCTTTTTCCTCATCTTCTTCTTTAGAAGCTTTGTTCCATACTTTAATATGATCAGATTCTGAAACGCCCGAAATAACTTCTACATTGATACCGTCCGAAATTCCGAGTACGATGTTGACTCTCTCAAAAACTTGATCTTCTTTTTCTACCTCAACATAGGCTTGTTCTGTTTTTCGATCATATTGAACTAAAGATTCTTTTATGGAGAGTACCTGTGTTTTTTTGTCTAAGATTAATTCTGCATTTGCACTGTATCCTGCTCTTATAAAGCTCGTTTTGTCAAGGATTAGACTCGCTTTTATCTTGAATAAAACAGCACCTTGTTCTTCAAGTCCCTTGGGCGCGATAAAATTTAACAATGCCTTGTATGTAACTCCTTCAACAGCTCCGATAGTAACCTCTAATACGGTTCCTTCTTTTAATTTTCCAACTTCAGACTCATCTACATGTCCCTCAAAGATCATGTTCTTAAGGTTGGCAATATTGGCAATGGTCGTTCCTGCGTTAAAATTGTTGCTCTCTATAACTTGATTACCCTCTTTAACGGGAATTTCAAGTATGGTTCCAGAAACGGTTGCCCTAATCTTTGTATTGGTAGAGATTGACCTATTGGCTGATCCTAGTTTGATAATTTGATAATCACTTTTGGCATTCTCTAAGTTTTGTTGTGCTTCGTTGTACTGTAATTGGTAGTTGCTAAAGCTTTGATCTGAGATGACTCCTTTTTCAAATAAAACTTTATTTCTACGGTATTCTTTTGCTGTATTGTGAAATCTAATTTCTGCGTTTTTTTTACGTCCTTCAGCACTATTTAAAGACTGTTCGTTGGGAACGATTCTTATTTTGGCAATTAGGTCCCCATTGTTTACAAAACCGCCCTCTTTCACATATATTTTTTCAATAATTCCCGAAATTTGAGGCTTAATCAATACTTCGTCTTCCGGAACTATCTTTCCTGTAGCGACCGTTTTTTTAACAATATCTGTAACAAAGGGTTTTTTTACACCAAATTCCATTGCTGATTTTCGATTTTTTTTACCAAAGTATATAAGCACTACTACAAGGAGACTGACCAAAGTAATAATTAATGTTATTTTTGCGAGTTTTTTTACACGTTTCATCTATCTATCGTTTTTTAGATTGTTATTTGTTGTAGAATCACTGACAATGAGGCCGTCTTTTAGCCGAATAATTCTATCTGTTTGCACGGCGATATCTTCTTCGTGAGTGACTACGATTACCGTCATGCCTTCTCGATTGATCTCTCTTAGAATCTTCATTACGGTATTAGAGGTTGAGGAATCCAAAGCACCCGTGGGTTCATCTGCTAAGATAACTTTTGGTTTTGTGATCAGAGCTCTAGCAATGGCAACGCGTTGTTTCTGTCCTCCAGAAAGTTCGTTGGGTAAGTGTTTGGCCCAATCTTTTAAACCTACTTTATCTAAGTATTCCATGGCCATTGCTTGTCTTTCTTTCTTGTTGATTCCTCGGTAGTAAAGGGGTAGGGCAATGTTTTCCAAGGCATTCTTATAGCTGATTAGATTAAAAGATTGAAATACAAAGCCAATGAATCTGTTCCGTAAATGGGCAGCTTTTTTCTCGTCTAATTTTTCAATCACTTCATTATTTAAGGTGTAAATACCTCGATCGTGGTTGTCTAACAACCCTAAAATATTTAACAAGGTCGATTTTCCTGATCCAGATGTGCCCATAATGGCTGCAAATGTTCCCTCTTCAACATTTAAATCAAGTCCTTTTAATACTTGTAATGAGTGATTTCCCATTGGGTAAGACTTGTGTATTTTTTCTACTTTTATCATGAGAATCTCTTGTTTTATTCGTCGCTTAAGGCCTCTATTGGTTTTATTTTTACAGCTCTATTGGCAGGAATTAGACCAATTAGCGCACCTAGTATAATCAATATAAGTATAGCAATGATGATAATTGTAATAGAAACAGAGGGGTTTACTAAAACAGCATCATCTCCCTGCCCCCATATTTTATTAATACCCATCAGTAAAAGTCCTCCGCTAATAATTCCCAAAATACCTGCTAATAAAGCGAGTGCTAGGGCTTCTAGTACGATTTGTATTTTGATATCTTTCGGACGCGCTCCAATAGCTCTTCGAATACCAATTTCTTTGGTTCTTTCCTTTACGGTTATCAATAAGATATTACTGATGGCAAATACCCCTGCAATTAAAGTTGCAATTCCTACAAACCAAGTTAAAAATTGCATCCCACTTAAAAAACCGGTAATCTTTGCGAATTCTTTTCCAAGGTTAAAGCTTCCAAAGGCATTTTGGTCATTTGGATGAATGTTGTGAATATTTTTTAGGAGTAAAATAGCGTCTTTTTCTACTTGTTTGATATCGACAGATCTTTTAGCTGTAATCATAATCCAACCCAATTCTTGACCCGTATTAAATATTTGTTGAAAGGTGCTAAAGGGAATGTGAACATCCGTTCGTCTTCCGATATTTGAATTTTTAAAGACACCCACTACTGTAAAGGGAATTTTGTTTATTTGTATATACTCACCCATGGCACTTGCATCTTTTTCGAACAATTGCTTGTAAACATCTTCAGAGATTACCGCAATTTTTCTCTTTTCTTCTATGTCAGTCTGGTTGATAAAACGACCGTAATGCAGGTTCTTTTTTTGGACCTTATCTAACAAGGGGTAATCTCCATTTACAGCAAAAGTTCCCGATTGAAAATTTTTACTAAGTGTTCCGTTCCGTTGGTTTCTAGGAAGCACAAATTCAATTCCTTCAATTTCACGTTTAATGTTATGGACATCGCTTACTTTTAGTTTGACCCTTTTTTTATCTTGAAAACCCTTAAAAGGTTTCCCAGTAGTCTGTCCCCAAATAAAAATGCTATTGGTAGCAAAATCATCAAAGGTTCTATTAAATGAATTTTCCATTCCACGAGCAGATCCTAGCAAGGTTATCAGTAAAAACACGCCCCATGTAACTCCGATAATTGTTATAGCTGTTCGCAGTTTGTTCTTGCGAATGCTCTGGTAGATTTCTTGCCAAGTATCACTTTCAAATAAAAATCTCATATTTATTAGCTATTTTATAAAGGGGTTTAATTCTTGTTTAGCGCTGTGATGGGTTTTATTTTTGCTGCTTTTTTGGCAGGGATATAACCTGCAATACTCCCTGAAATAATCAGAATTACCGTAGCAGTAATCACTAGATTTGTCTCTACGTTTGGATTGGTGATAAAATAGTCTTGTAAACGGTTTCCCAGAAGTGTTAAAGTTCCTATACCTATGAGCATTCCTATATATCCTGCTATGGCTGTAATGAGTACAGATTCAAAGAGGATCATTCCGGTTATAGAACGAGGCGATGCACCTAATACTTTTCTTATCCCTAATTCTTTACTTCGTTCACTTACGATATAGACCATAATATTGCTGATTCCTACAACTCCAGCAACCAGAGTTCCAAAGCCGATTAATAGAATAATAATACCGAGAACAAACATCATTTTATCTGTGTTTTTTTTAGCTTCGGCAATGTTAAAGACCCTAATGGCACTTTGATCTTTTGGAGCTACAAAAAAACGTTCTTTTAGTGCATTGGTGAGTTTATTGCTAAAAGAAAGGGCTTGGTCGTAGTTCATTTTTGGGTCGTAGGTTAGTCGAATGTCATTGATATGGTCATCATTAGAAAATATGCTTTGCGCTGTACTGATGGGCATATAAATATTTCTTTCTTCACGGTCATCTCCTTCTTCTTCAAAAACACCTATAATCTTAAAGGCAATTCCCTGTAGATTTACGTATTTTCCGATTGGGTTTTTACCTTTAAACAGGTCATCTGCAACCAATTTCCCGATAAGCAGAAATTTTTGTTTTTTTTCAATATCTGAAATTGTAAAATACCGTCCATAGCTCACTTTGGTGTTTTCTATATACTGGTGATCTGCGTGAACAGCTATGGTATTGTAGTTGTTTCGGTTTCCCTGATAAGTGACAGTAAAGTTTTTGTGCACCCTAGCACTGATATATTCAGTCTTATCGGGATATTTTTTTTTGATAAAGTCGTAGTCTTTTGATTTAAATGTTATTTTTTTTCCTGTCTGATTTCCTTTGTAAGGCTTAGAGGTTTTGCCAGAGTTGATGTAGATGACATTTGAGGCATTCTCCATAAAAAAGGACTCAAAGGTATTTTGCAATCCGTTGGCCATTCCAAACAACAAGGTAAAAAGAAGAATTGAAAAAGCGATGGTCAGCCCAGAAAGAACGGCTCTGAGTTTGTTTTTTTGAATACTCTGAAATACCTCGGACCAAAGATCTTTTTCAAACATTGTAATAGAGGGCTATTAGGTCTAAGCTAATTTAAGGGTTTATTTTTAATTTAAAGGTTAATTATTTTAAATTATTGTAATAATATTTTGTTTGTAGGATGTTAAAAATAAAGACGATTAAAAATATCAGAGAATTCTATTTTATCGGGAGTTTTAGAGTTTGTTTTGTGTTTTAGTAGTCATCGCAATTTTAAAAGGAATTTCAATATTTTCATTTTAAACTTTGTATAGGGGGTGTATTTTATAGTTGGTTCAAGCCAGGAACTTTTGTGTAAAATACTTTTGTAATGTGTAAAAGTGTCAAAACCTGCTTTGGAATGATAATTTCCAATACCACTTGCACCGATTCCTCCAAATGGTAAATTTGGGTTGCTAAGGTGTACCAAAGATTCGTTTATTGATCCTCCACCAAAAGATATTTCAGTTAGTACTTTGCGTATCTTTTTTTTGTTTTTTGAATAGATATATAAGGAAAGAGGTTTCCCTTTTTCCTTCACTTTTGTGATGGTTTCATCCAAATCTTCAAATGAAATCACAGGAAGTAAAGGACCAAAAATTTCATCTTTCATAATATGATCTTCAAAAGTAATGTTGTGCAAAAGGGTTGGGTGTATGAGTCTTTCCTGACTTTTGTTTTCTCCTCCGTAGTAAATTTTATCAGTGGGAATCAACTGTGCTAATCTTTCAAAGTGGTTGTTATTAACTATTTGGGTATAATTTTCATTTACCTTATCTGATATTGAATGATATTTTTGTATTTCTTTTTTCAGTGCTTCTAATAAATTTTGCGCTATTTTTTTCTCTGCTAAAATATAATCAGGAGCTACACAGGTTTGCCCTGCATTTAAAAATTTGGCCCACACAATTCTTTTAGCCGTGACACGAATGTTACAATCTTTAAAAACAAAAGTTGGGCTTTTCCCACCAAGCTCCAGAGTGACAGGAGTAAGGTGTCGGGCAGCAGCTTTGTAGATAATCTTCCCAACATTTGTGCTCCCTGTGAAGAATATCTTATCCCATTTTTCTTCTAGTAATGCTGTGGTAGTTTTTACCCCTCCTTCAATTACCTTAAAAAAGTTTTCCTGAAAATTATCATTAATTAATTCGGCTAGTATTTTACTAGTACTATTTGATATTTCAGAGGGTTTTAATACAACTGTATTTCCAGCTGCAATGGCAGAAATAACGGGTATTAATGAAAGTTGATAGGGGTAATTCCAAGCGCTTATCACCAAGATATTTCCTAGTGGCTCAGGAATGATAAAGCTTTTAGCAGGAAAATTTACAAGGTTGGTTTTTACTTTTTTTTGCTTACTCCACTTCTTGAGGTTTTTTATAGCATCATTCAATTCATTGTAAATAAGTGAGAGTTCAGTGATATAAGTTTCAAATGCTGATTTTTTAAAATCAGCATAGATTGCTTTGTAAAGCATGTCTTCATGATTCATTAAAATGAATTTTAACCTCTTTAAAGTTTCTATTCTAAAGTGGATATCTTTCGTTTTGTTTGAATCGAAAAACGCTTTTTGCTCGCTAACGATTTTCCGGATTTCCATATTTTTCACAGGTTTAAATTTCTTATGATTCGTTTCATAGATACAGTGAATTATTCTACTGATTTAACAGTCCTATTTTTATGTGGAATTTGGTCCATTGCTCTTTCTGCAATTGCAGTTATAGACAAAGATGGATTTACCCCTGGATTTGCCGAAATCATTGAACCGTCAATTACATACATGTTGTGATAATCAAAAACTTTATTATCCTTGTCTATTACTCCCTTTGAACGATTTTCTCCCATAACTGCGCCTCCTAAAATATGAGCTGTAGATGGTATTCCTGCAAGTGTTTCTAAGGCAAATGAGGTTTTTTTTCCGTTCATAATTTGACTGTATTTTTTAGCTAATTCAATGGATTCTGGAATAAATGGACTAGGTTTTTTTCCACTGCTAATACTAGATACCATTCTTCCAAACATATTTCGTTTGAATTTTAAGGCGCTATCTATCGTCTGCATAAATAACAGTACAACGGTACTTCTAGCCCAGCTGTTAATAAAGTAAATTTTAAAATAACTAAAAGGTGCTTTAATAAAACTTACGATCATTTTTAAAATGCGAATTAAAGAATTATTCCCCGTTGTATAGGGAAGATGAAGGAACTTCCAAAAGTCAGACCCTTCTGAGTATCTAACAATTTCTAGATGACTGTTATCATCAGTATGTAATATGCTTCCTATTGCAATGCCTTTTGAAACATTTTTATTTTTATCTAGGCTTGAAACGCTGATTAAGGTTTCGCTATTGGTTCTAATATCATCACCCAATTTATCTGATAAATTGGGTAAGGAATTTAATTTTAATTTTAACAGGAGTTTTATTGTTCCTAGTACACCTCCTGAAAAAACAACTCCTTTTGTCTTAAATATTTTCTTTTTCTTAAACAGATTTGTACTTGATCTTACTGAAACACGATAGCCTGTTGAACCGTTCCTTTTGTTTAGTGGAACGACGTTACACACTTCGTTTTCAGCTAAAATTTTAGCCTCATGTTTTTGAGCTAAGAATAAATAATTCTTATCTAGGGTGTTTTTGGAATTATTTCGACAACCAGTCATACAGGCTCCACAAAAGTTACAACCAGTTCTGTCAGGTCCGATTCCATCAAAGTAGGGGTCTTTGGTGGTTACATTTTCTTCTCCAAAATATACCGCTACATTGGTGTGTTCAAATTTGTTGTCTATTCCCAACTCGTGCGCTAGTTCTTTTAGCTCTAGATCTCCATCAAATATTTTTTGATTTCTAGTGGCTCCTAACATTTTTAGGGCCGTTTGATAGTAAGGTTTTAATTCTTTCTCCCAATTGTTTAAATTACTCCAGCTTCCTGTTTTATAAAAGGTTGACAATGGTATTGGTAAGGTATTGGCATACACTAAAGAGCCACCCCCTACACCTGTTCCACTAACAATAGCAATATGTCTGAATATAGAGAATTTCATGATTCCAAAACAGCGAAAAAAAGGTATCCATAGCCATTTTCTCAAATTCCAATTGGTTTTTGGGAAATCTTTTGCTTTATACCATTTGCCTTTTTCTATAACTAAAACTTTATAACCTTTTTCCGACAGCCTTAAGGCGCTAACCGACCCACCAAACCCACTTCCTATTATGATGTAATCATAGTCTGTATTCTCAATAGTTGAGTTCATTAAGATTTCCTTATTTAACCAATTAATTTTCCTTCTTTAATGCAATTTTTGCTAGTACTATAACAATGTGAATAAAGGGCAGGTTGTTTTAATAGCGTTTATTTTTTTATGAAGTAACTAATTTATAAATTTATTTCATAAAAAACCACTCAATTGAGTGGTTTTTAATTCTGTTTTTTTTGAATCTATTAAAATAAGTATTTGGTCATTTCTCCTTCTTATATACTTGAGGGTTTTTAGCAATCCCTTTTTTGAATATTTTTCTGATACCCATTCTTAAATAAGAGTCTAGTTTCAGAATCTGATTGCGAAGTTTTTGTTCGGGTCTTCCTCTGAAAGTGGTTACATGAAATGTGTCAGAGGCAAAAAAAGGATTATTAGAAAAATAGTAATTGGAGATGCAATTTCTTGAAGCATCTACCAAAATAGGACTTACAGAATGCCAAGAGGTATGATGTGTTGTCATTACAATGAGTCTATTGAATAAAGAATGTAAAACAGTTTGTTTTTCTTTAAGCCCATCTGGCCATATTTCTAAATGCCCTCCATTATTTTTTTTCCAGTTTGGTGAAACGTAAAACAACAGATTTAAAACCCTCCATTTATCTCTATCCTTGTCGTGGGAGTTATCTAAATGAGGATTCAAAAATTGTCCTTTTTTCATTGATGAAATTCCTCCAGCATATAATTGTTCATCTGGATGAAGATCATCTATATTGCAAATATCTTTGATAAGATTTACAACTTTTTTATTTTGAAATGCATAGATGGTTTCTTCCAAAATAGAATGATATCTATTCATTTGAACCCCTACATATTTGTTTTCTCTTAGGTTCTTTCTCAAAGTCATGTCCGGATGTTTTGGAAAATAGTTACTTATTTCTCGAGTAATTTCTACGGGTAATAGGTCATCGACAAAAAAGCAACCAATCTTACACTTCGATTTGTCATACTGTTCTTTGATATCCTTTTTTTTCTCTACAATCCTTTGAAAAATTAATTCAGCAATCACTTCTCTTGTAAGTGAGTTTATAGTCATAACCATCACTTTTTTAGAGTCTAATATTTTTTGCATAGGTAATTTGGTTTTGTGAGCATTGGTTAAGAATCAGTGACAAGCCCTAGGTTTTTATAGCTATATAAAGTATCAGAACCTTTACTTTAAGATACAAAAAAACCGCTTAAATAAACCAGGAAGCAGTATTATAATTTTAACACAGATCAAAAAGTTCAATAGTTATATAAAAAAGCCTAACCTATACAAAGGCTTTCCTTACTTTAATTAATGATAACATTATGCCATTATTTTAGAAAATAGCCATATTTTTGTTTTTTTTTAACATAGATATATAACAATATTTTTAAGATGAGTGTTTTAGTAAACAAAGATTCAAAAATTATAGTACAAGGTTTTACAGGTAGTGAGGGAACTTTTCATGCAGGTCAAATGATTGAGTATGGCACTAATGTTGTCGGAGGAGTTACTCCTAGTAAAGGAGGTCAAGAACACTTAGGGAAGCCTGTTTTTAATACGGTTGTTGAGGCGGTAGAAGAGGTAGGAGCAGACACGAGCTTAATTTTTGTGCCACCAGCCTTTGCTGCAGATGCCATTATGGAGGCTACCGATGCAGGGATAAAGGTAGTGATATGTATAACAGAAGGAATTCCTACTGCAGACATGGTTAAAGTAAAAGCCTATTTAGAAGATAAAGACACCCGTTTGGTTGGTCCTAATTGCCCGGGAGTTATTACTCCAGAAGAGGCCAAGGTGGGTATTATGCCAGGTTTTATATTTAAAAAAGGAAACATTGGAATTGTTTCTAAATCAGGCACTTTGACTTATGAGGCCGCTGATCAAGTTGTTAAACAAGGATATGGAATTACTACAGCTATTGGTATTGGAGGTGATCCTATTATTGGAACTTCTACCAAAGAAGCCGTAGAGTTATTGATGAACGATGATGAAACTGAAGCCATTGTTATGATTGGTGAAATAGGAGGGCAGCTAGAAGCAGATGCAGCCAAGTGGATCAAAGCTGATGGAAATAGAAAACCTGTAATAGGTTTTATAGCAGGTCAAACGGCCCCAGCTGGTAGAACGATGGGTCACGCAGGTGCTATTGTGGGGGGTGCAGATGATACGGCACAGGCTAAAATGGCTATTTTAAGAGAAAATGGAATTCACGTGGTTGATTCTCCAGCTAAAATTGGAGAAATGGTTGCAAGTGTTTTAAATTAATTATTTAATAAGATTACGATATGAGCCTTCTTAAAGACAAAACAGCTCTTATTACAGGAGCTACTAGAGGTATAGGAAAAGGAATTGCAGAAACCTTTGCAAAACAAGGAGCTAATGTGGCTTTTACTTACAGTTCATCTGTAGAAGCTGCCGCTGATTTGGAAAAAGAACTCGTCAAATACGGGGTTAAAGCCAAAGGGTATCAGTCAAATGCAGCAAAATTTGATGCAGCTCAAGAATTGGCTACTGCGGTACTCGAAGAATTTGGAAGTATTGATGTTTTGATCAACAATGCGGGTATTACCAAAGACAATTTGTTGATGCGGATCAGTGAAGAAGATTTTGATGCGGTTATTGAAGTTAATCTAAAATCTGTTTTTAATTTGACTAAAGCCGTAATCCGCCCTATGATGAAACAACGTTCAGGATCTATTATTAATATGAGTTCTGTAGTAGGGATTCAGGGGAATGCAGGTCAAACAAATTATGCGGCTTCTAAAGCAGGGATGCTCGGTTTTACCAAATCTGTGGCTCTGGAATTAGGTTCTAGAAATATTCGTTGTAATGCTATTGCACCAGGGTTTATAGAAACTGAAATGACCGACAAATTAGATGAAAAGGTAGTTGATGGCTGGCGTCAGGCCATTCCCTTAAAAAGAGGAGGAGCACCAGAAGACATTGCCAATGCTTGTGTATTTTTAGCTTCAGATATGTCAGCTTATATTACTGGACAAACCTTAAATGTAGATGGTGGTATGATTACTGCTTAAAGTTTACATTTTATAAACGCTGTTTATGCAAAATCCAATAGGAATTTTAAAATTTACACCGCTTTATCAGTATAGAATTTGGGGTGGAGAGAAACTAAAAAAGGTTTTGCATAAAAATTATACAGAATCAAACATCGGTGAAAGTTGGGAGATTTCAGGGGTTAAGGGAAGTGAAACTGTCATTTCTGAAGGGGTTTTTAAAGGAAAAACACTCCCTGAACTTATTGCCCAATTTGGAGAAGATTTGGTTGGAAAAAAGTGTTTTAACACTTGTGGAACGGAGTTTCCCATTCTTATCAAATTTATCGATACTGCTGCGCCCTTGTCTGTTCAAGTTCACCCAGATGATGCCCTTGCAAAAGGTAGACATAACAGTTTGGGGAAAAATGAAATGTGGTATATCATGGATGCAGATCCAGAAGCCAATTTATTGATTGGTTTTAAAGAAGTATTGACAAAAGAAGCTTTTACATCACATCTTCAAGAGGGGAGTTTGCTCAGTGTTTTAAATGAGATAGAAGTTCAAAAAGGGGAACTTTATTTTTTACCTGCTGGTAGGGTGCACGCCATCGGAAAAGGGGTGATGTTGGCAGAGATCCAGCAGACTTCAGACATTACTTACAGGGTTTATGATTACGATCGGGTAGATAAAAAAACAGGTAAGAAAAGAGAATTGCACGTAGAAGAATCTGTAGATGCGATTGATTTTGGATTGGTTGAAAACTATCAGACAAACTATGACACTACGCTTAACAGATCAAATAAAATGATTGAAACCCCTTATTTTAGAACAAACTATATCAATAGTTCAAAAGAATTATCTTTGCAGTATATGTTAAATGATTCGTTTAAGATATTTATTTGTACAGCTGGTAAAGGATTGTTAAAGACGGAAGCGCAAGAGTTATTTATTGCAATGGGTGAAACCGTTCTGTTAGCAGCGAATGAAGAAAAGATAAATATTCTTCCTAAAGGAAGTATAGAGCTTTTGGAAGTATCGTATTAAAAGTAGATAAACTATAAAGAAAATATGAGTGTATTGATTATAAACAGTTTTGAAGAGTATAAGGCTTATGAAGGAAAGGAAATGGGTGTTTCAGAGTATTTAGAAATCACCCAAGAACGCATCGGTCAATTTGCTGATGCAACCCTTGACTACCAGTGGATTCACTTAGATCAAGAAAAAGCTAAAAAGGAGAGTCCTTTTAAGACTACGATTGCTCATGGTTATTTAACCCTATCTGTTTTGCCTTATTTATGGGGTAAAGTTGTGGAAGTTAGAAATAACAAGATGATGGTAAATTACGGGATTGACAACCTTAAATTCATCAGTCCTGTTTTGGTAGATAGTAAGCTTCGATTGCGAGTTTCCTTGAGGTCTATCGTAAATTTAAGAGGGGTTTCTAAGGCGGTTTTGGATATTACGATGGAGGTAGAAGGACAGAAGAAACCAGCTCTAAAGGCAGATATTATTTTCTTGTATCACTTTAACGATTAACGCTTCGTTAATCCCTTTAGTTGCTAATTTTTCAAGACTTATAAAGAAAATTAAATTTTCTAAAACATCTTTAGAACCGCTATCTTAGTTATGAGATAATTACTACCTTTGAACAAATATTTATGAATCGTTAAAAATAAAAAAATGAGTAATAATCAATTAGATTTTGGGTTTCCTAAAGGAGGCGTTTTATTAATTATCATTACCGTATTTGCCGTAATCTTTTTTTCAAAAGCTACTGTAACTATTGGTTCTGGTGAAGCAGGTGTTTTATATAAGACATTTGGAGGAGGGGTTGTCACTGATGAACCTGCTTTAGGAGAGGGGTTTCATTTTGTAGCTCCATGGAATAAAGTAATTGTATACGAAGTCAGACAACAAGAATTGTTTGAAAGAATGAAAGTGCTTTCGTCTAATGGATTAGATATTCTTTTAGAAGTTACGGCATGGTACAAACCTCAGACGGAACAATTAGGATTACTTCATCAACAAAAGGGACAAAATTATTTAGACAGGGTGATCAAACCTTCTATGCGTTCGGCTGCGAGAAGTGTTGTAGGGCGTTATACCCCTGAACAGATTTACTCTAGTAAGCGAGATGCGATTCAAAAAGAAATTTTTGAAGAGACAAAGAAAATTCTCGACGATCAGTTTGTTCAGTTAAATGATGTGCTTGTAAGAGATGTAACCTTACCGCCTACGATTAAAACGGCAATTGAAAATAAATTAAAACAAGAACAAGAGTTCTTAGAATATGAGTTTACAATTCAAAAAGCCCAGAAAGAAGCAGAGCGTCAAAAAATTGACGCGGAAGGTAAGGCTACAGCTAATAGAATATTAAGCCAATCCTTGACTACTAATATTTTAAAGGAAAAAGGGATACAAGCTACTATCGAGTTAGCAAAATCACCTAATTCAAAAGTAATTGTTGTGGGTTCAGGTAAAGACGGTTTGCCTTTAATCTTGGGAAATAATTAAATTTCCTATAATTCGTATTAAATTATAAAAAACGCCAAGAAAATTTTCTTGGCGTTTTTTTATTCCTCAATAAGTTTTGGTTGTGTGTTTTTTAAAGGCTTATGGTGGTCTGCTATTTGATGTTTACCTCTACCTCTAGGGAGATGGAAAAACGTTCTAAGACTGTTTTTTGAATTTGTTTTGCCAATTCGTAAACTTCTTTTCCTGTTGCTTTTCCGTAGTTTACCAGTACCAAAGCTTGATCTTTATGTGAGCCTGTTTCGCCATAACGCTTTCCTTTAAAACCACATTGTTCTATCAGCCAGGCAGCAGGAACTTTTATTTCAGTTTTAGAAATGGTGTAGTGAGGCATATCTTTGTGTTTTTTTTGGATTTCTAAAAATTGGCTTTTAGAAATTACAGGGTTTTTAAAAAAGCTTCCACTATTTCCAATTATTTTAGGGTCGGGAAGTTTTCTATTTCGAATAGCAATAACAGCCTTGCAGATATCTTTGATGGTTGGTTTCTTATGATTGATTAATTCTGATTGTAATGCCCTGTATGAATAATTTAGATCGTGTTTGACAGTGCTGAGCTTAAATTGGACACTTAATATAATGTACTTTTCTTTTAGTTCATTTTTAAAGATGGAGTTGCGGTAGGAAAATTTACATTCTTTATTACTAAATGATCGAATTTTTCCTGTTTTAATTTCAATCGTTTCTACTTCTGTAATACGATCTTTTACTTCTACACCATAAGCACCTATATTTTGAATAGGTGAGGTGCCAACATTTCCTGGAATTAGAGCCAAATTTTCCAAACCGCCAAAGTCATTTTCGATACACCATAAAACAAAATTGTGCCAGTCTTCACCCGCTTGTGCACGAACCAACACCTCAGTTTTACTCACAATATCTATTTTTTTCCCCTTTAATTTTAAGTGGATGACCAATTCTTCAATATCTTTGGTTAAAAGTAAATTACTACCACCACTTAGTACAAATACATTTTTTTCGAGGGGTAGGATTTTTTTTAACTCACTTACTGAAGAAATAGCAATGTATTTTTTTGCTTTTACATCAATTCCAAAGCTGTTGTATGTTTTTAAAGAAACATTGTGTTGTACAAACATAGTTATTGAAGGATTTAAGTAAATATAAAAAAGAAATATTTAAAGCAGTTTGCTCCAGTCTTTTTTACAGTATACTGTTAAAGCCAATTTTAAAATTTCAACTGAACGGATTAAATCTGTCTGGTTTAGTACATAAGCAATACGAATTTGTGTTTTTCCGATACTTTCTGTCGTGTAAAATCCACTAGCTGGTGCGACCATAATCGTTTCATTATTGTCACTAAAATCTGTCAGTAGCCACTTTGCAAAGTGATCAGTATCTTTGACAGGAAGTTCAACAATGCAATAAAATGCTCCTTTTGGTTTTAAAACGCTTACTCCTTCAATTTTTTGTAAGGCATTTATTAAAATATTACGTCTTTCAGTATATTCAGCGACCACCTCTTTAAAATAGCTTTTAGGAGTGTCTAAAGCTGCTTCTGCTGCAATTTGTGCGTAGGTTGGCGGGCTCAATCTAGATTGAGCCATTTTCATGATTGTGTATAAGAATTCTTGGTTTTTAGAAACGATACAACCAATACGAGCACCACACATACTGTATCTTTTCGAAATAGAGTCAATCATGATGGCATGTTCTTCTATTCCAGATTCGCTCAAGATAGAGTAGTGTTTTGTGTTGTCGTATACAAATTCACGATACACTTCATCTGCAATTAAGAATAAATCGTGTTTGAGAACCAGCGCTTTTAATTGTTGAATTTCTTCTTTGGTATAAACAACTCCCGTTGGATTTCCAGGGTTGCAAATTAAAATAGCCTTGGTTTTTTTTGTAATAAGCTTTTCAAACTCACTAATTTTAGGCAATGCAAATCCAGTATCTATGGTAGAACTAATAGGAATCACATTGACTCCTTCTGCAATTGCAAAACTATTGTAATTTGCATAAAAAGGTTCTGGAATAATAATTTCATCGTGTGGATCCGTAATACAGGCAATTGTAAATAACAAGCCTTCAGAGGCCCCAGTAGTAACAATAATATCTTCTTTGTTTACGCGGATGTTATTTTCAAGATAATAATTAACGAGCTTTTGTCTATAAGCATCAGACCCATTAGAGCTAGAATATCCTAAGATTTCAATCGTGTTATTTTTAACAGCTTTTAGCGCCACTTCCGGAGTTTTGATATCTGGTTGACCGATGTTTAAATGAAATATATGACATCCTTTTTTCTTTGCCTTTTTAGCAAAGGGGGCCAATTTTCTAATTGGTGATTCAGGGGTGCAATTTCCTTTATGTGATATCGTAGGCATGCCTATATTTATTAGTGTTTGATATTTGAGTTAAAATATATTCTTGTTTGATACAGTTAATAATTTTTTTGATTCAAAATGCCACAAATTTAAGGTTTATCTATTAAATGACTAATTTTTTTGATATTAATTAATGGAACGTGTATTATTTATTTAAGTAAATTTTTATAAAATAGAACCTATAAATATTATTTTAAGAATTCTAATGTAGGTTAACACTTGGCACGAGAATTGTCTATTTTTATGGGTAAGATGGCTTGATTAAGCGCAAGCTGTTTTAAATAATTGTAAATCAATAAGTTATAAATATTGTCTTTTTGGCAAGATGTGTAATTTGGTATAATAATGTCAATTTGACAGTAAAATAGTTATATGAGTAATTCAAAAATAATTAAAATAGACAGTTTGTCGTTACAGAATATTTTAGATGAGGATTCAGAATTGATTCCTTTAATGACAATTGAAGATGAAGAAGAAATTAATAAAGAAATTATTCCAGAGGTTTTACCCATATTGCCTTTGAGAAATACAGTTTTGTTTCCGGGGGTTGTTATTCCAATTACTGCGAGTAGAGATCAGTCAATTCAATTGATTAAAGATGTAAATAAAGGAAATAAAGTTTTGGGGATTGTTTCCCAAATTAACTCAGAAGTAGAAAACCCTAAGCTCGAAGATATTCATAAAATAGGCGTTGTCGCACAAATCTTAAAGTTCTTAAAGATGCCTGATGGAAATACCACGGTTATTATTCAGGGTAAAAAGAGATTTCAAGTTAAAGAACTCATACAAGAGCAACCTTATTTAAAAGCTACTACACAAGAATTTGTAGAGGATATCTTTGTTGAAGATACAGATGAGTTTAAAGCAATTATGGCTTCATTAACTGAGTCTGCGTTAGAGATTGTAAAAGAAAGTCCAAATCTTCCGTCAGATGCTGCTTTTGCTATTAAAAATATTCAAAGTCAGTCTTTTTTAGTCAATTTCATTTCATCAAATATGAATGTAAGTGTTAAGAAAAAGCAAGGACTTTTAGAGAAGAACAGTTTAAAAGAACGTGCCATTTTAACCTTAAAAGAGTTGAATAAAGAATTGCAACGCCTTCAGTTGAAGAATCATATTCAGTCCAAAACGCGTGTTGATATGGATCAGCAACAACGGGAATATTATTTGCATCAAGAATTAAAGACGATACAAGAAGAGTTAGGAGGCGTTTCTCAAGATGAAGATTTGAATGAATTAAGACAAAAAGCCAAAACAAAAAAATGGGATAAAGAAGTACAAAATCGTTTTGATAAAGAAATAGGTCGTTTGCAACGCATGAACCCCCAAATGCCTGACTATTCTGTTCAGCGCAATTACTTAGAACTTCTTTTAGATTTGCCTTGGAATGAATTTTCAAAGGATCAGTTCGATTTGAAGCGAACTCAAAAAATATTAGATAGAGATCATTTTGGACTTGATAAAGTAAAGCAAAGAATCGTAGAACACTTAGCTGTTCTGAAGTTAAAGGGCGATATGAAATCACCAATCATTTGTTTGTATGGCCCTCCAGGAGTCGGTAAAACCTCTTTAGGAAAATCTGTTGCAGAATCTTTAGGAAGAAAGTATGTTCGAATGTCACTGGGTGGCTTGCGAGATGAATCAGAAATTAGAGGACATCGAAAAACTTATATCGGTGCAATGCCTGGGCGTTTGATTCAAAATTTAAAAAAAGCAAAAACATCCAACCCCGTTTTTGTTTTAGATGAAATAGATAAAATGGCATCAAGTCATAGTGGTGATCCTTCATCGGCGATGTTAGAAGTTTTGGACCCGGAGCAAAATACGGCGTTTTACGACAATTATTTAGAGCTAGGTTTTGATTTGTCTAAAGTTCTTTTTATCGCTACTGCCAACAATATCAATGAAGTGCCTTGGGCCTTAAGAGATCGGATGGAATTAATAAATGTTTCTGGTTATACAATCGAAGAAAAGATAGAGATAGCTAAAAGACATTTATTGCCAAAGCAATTAAAGGAACATGGTTTGAGTAGTGCACAATTAAAAATCCCTAAAATTCAATTAGAAAAAATTGTAACGGGTTATACAAGAGAGTCTGGTGTTCGGAATTTAGAAAAACAACTTGCTAAAGTTATTCGTTATGTTGCGAAGTCTATTGTTATGGAAGAGGGCTATAATTTAAAATTGACAAATTCAGACATTAAAACGGTTCTTGGAGCCCCTACAATGGAGAGAAGTCAATATGAGAATAACAACGTTGCGGGTGTAGTGACAGGTTTGGCTTGGACAAGCCTTGGGGGAGATATTTTATTTATAGAGTCGATACTTTCAAAGGGGAAATCAGACTTTTCAATTACAGGAAATCTCGGAAAGGTGATGAAGGAATCTGCTACCATTGCTATGGAGTATATCAAAGCCAATCTAGGGTTATTTGGAATTGATCAAAGCATACTCGATGAATATAAGATTCATATACATGTTCCAGAAGGTGCTACTCCAAAAGATGGTCCCAGCGCTGGAATTACGATGTTAACCTCTCTAATATCTGTACTGACACAACGAAAAGTTAAGTCGAATATCGCTATGACGGGTGAAATTACCTTGCGTGGAAAAGTTTTACCAGTAGGAGGAATTAAAGAAAAAATTCTTGCAGCAAAAAGAGCAAATATTAAAGAAATTATTTTATGTGCAGAAAACAGAAGAGATATCGATGAAATTAAAGCATCTTATTTAAAGGGTTTAAAATTTCATTATGTGACTAATATGAGTGAAGTAATAGACCTTGCGCTAACCAAGCAAAAGGTTAAAAACGCAAAAAAGTTATTATAGAATTGTTTGGCTGAATTTTCACAGAAGTAAAGCGAATGTCAATTGATGATATTCGCTTTGTTTTTTTTAATATATTTAGAAGGTTTGTTTATTAAACTAATTAGTAATGAAGGTCATATGTAGTACACTACTTATTTTTTTGTCATTTATTTCTGTTGAGGCACAAACAGAAATAGAAGAAAATGCATGGGTGTATTTTGTTGATAAACCAAGTGCCAATTCTTTTTTAGCCAATCCATTAACGATGTTAAGTCAAAGAGCGCTAGATAGAAGAACCAATCAAGAAATTCCTTTAGGTGTTCAGGATGTTCCGGTAGAAGCAAGTTATATTTCAGCAGTAGTCAATTTGACAGGAATTACTGTAAAAGCAAAATCAAAGTGGCTCAATGTACTACATGTTCAAGGTACACAAGCAAATATTGACTTACTATTAAATTTTAGTTTTGTAGCGTCTATAGATTATGGGTATGCCATTTCGGGTCAATCTATAAATACAGTAAACACGGAGATTCAAAATAATAATACTGTTGGGTCAACCTCTTTGTTATATGGAGCATCAGTCAATCAAATACAGATGTTAAATGGAGATTATTTACATAACTTAGGATATACAGGAAACACGATGAAAATAGCTGTTATGGATGCAGGGTTTAAAGGTGTGGAAAGTTTTTCAGTTTTCTCGAGGTTGGGGGATGGAACCCTTTCTAATGGCGAGATATTAGGAGGCTATGACTACGTTAATAGAAATGCCGATTTTTACGCAGATACAGGAAACACGCATGGTCTTTCTGTTTTATCAACCATGGGAGGGTATTTGGAGAATCAGTATATAGGAACAGCCCCGGATGCCCAGTACTACTTATTTGTTACAGAAGATGTCAGTAGTGAAACTCCCTTAGAAGAGAGCCTTTGGGTAGAGGCTGCAGAAAAAGCTGATAGTTTGGGGGTAGATATCATTAATACTTCTCTGGGATATACTACCTTTGATGATCCTAAATATGACTATACTTATTCTGATATGGACGGACAAACCACCTTTATTTCAAGAGGTGCTCAAGTAGCTGCATCAAAAGGTGTTTTATTGGTAAATTCAGCGGGTAATTCTGGAAATGATCCCTGGCATTATATAGGAGCGCCTGCAGATGTAGAAGAGGTGCTTTCTATAGGAGCAGTAGATGCTCTTGAACAAACGGCTTCTTTTAGTTCTTATGGGCCTACTTTTGACGGTCGTGTAAAACCCGACCTTTTGGCACAAGGTGAAAATGTATATGTAATCAATTTTGAAGGGAATATCGCTCTGTCAAACGGAACTTCATTTTCATCTCCTATTATGTCAGGAATGCTCGCTTGTTTATGGCAAGCATATCCGACAAAAACAGCTCAAGAAATAAGGGAATATATAAGAAATTCGGGTGATTTGTATACAATGCCTACTGCACAAAGAGGCTATGGGATTCCCAACTTTGAAATGGTGTATAATACCTTGTCTGTTAAAGACCAGATCGATGTATTTGAAGTATTTCCAAATCCTGTAAAGATGAGTTTTCAAGTTCGATTTATGTCGGGTATTGATACTTGTGAGATGGCATTGTTTGATGTATTGGGTAATATACTTGCTAAAAGAATCATTCAAAAAGCACAACCGACTTTTTCTATGGAATCTTTTAAGTCGGGGATTTATTTTTTATCCTTGAAGTTCAATTCAGAAAAGAAAATTATAAAATTGATTAAAGACTGATTTTTATTAATACATTAGTACAGATTAATGATAACTACCTCTATAACAAAACTTTTTAAAATTAAATACCCAATTGTTCAAGGAGGCATGGTTTGGGTAAGCGGTTATAAATTAGCCGCTGCAGTAAGTAATGCAGGAGGTTTGGGTTTGATAGGTTCTGGTTCTATGCACCCAGACGTTTTACGAGAACACATTCAAAAATGTAAAAAATCAACTGACAAACCCTTTGGGGTAAATATTCCTTTGCTATATCCTAATATCGAAGAAGTCATGGATATTGTAGTAAAAGAAGGTGTGAAAATAGTATTTACTTCTGCTGGAAATCCCAAATTGTGGACCTCATTTTTAAAAAAACACGGTATTATTGTGGTCCATGTAGTGAGTAGTGTTAAATTCGCTTTAAAAGCCCAAGAAACAGGAGTTGATGCGGTCGTTGCAGAAGGTTTTGAGGCTGGTGGGCACAATGGAAGAGAAGAGAGTACAAGTTTTACCTTGATACCAACCGTATCTGAAAAACTCAGTATTCCGGTGATTGCCGCCGGCGGAATAGCAACGGGAAAAGGGATGTTAGCTGCAATGGTTTTAGGTGCTTCAGGAGTTCAGATAGGGAGTCGGTTTGCCGTTTGTAAGGAATCATCGGCCCATGTGAATTTTAAAAATAAGGTATTAGAAATAAGTGAGGGTGATACTGTTTTGACTTTAAAAGAATTGGCTCCTGTTCGGATGATTAAGAATGAATTTTATCAAAAAATTGCTGCCCTAAAGGATCGAGGTAAAGATATTGATTCCTTAAGAGAATTATTAGGGAAAAGAAGGTTAAAAAAGGGGATTTTTGAAGGAGATTTGGTCGAAGGAATGTTAGAGATAGGGCAGGTAGCGAGTATGATCGACAAAATTGAATCTGCTAAAGAAATTGTCAAAGAAATTATCAACGCTTACACAAAGGCTAAAAAATCACTGTTGGAGAACTAGATCTATTTTCCAAAGATCATTTTCAAGGCAGCGATTAACATGACGACTCCAAATATTTTTTTTAGGGTTTGCTGATCTATTTTTATCGCTAATTTAGATCCTAAGAACCCTCCGACAACAAAGACCATAGAAACAATGATTGCTGCTTTCCAGTCAATTGCACCGACCTTGTGATAATTTAGGACAGCGAGTAAAGTTACCGGTGGTAACATAATAGCCAAACTCAGACCCTGTGCATTGTGTTGGGTAAATCCTAACAGAAATATGAGCAAAGGAACCATAACGATTCCACCACCCACACCGATAAGTCCGCTTAAAAATCCTGCCGATAAACCTATGAGTACTAAAAGAAGGATGGTTGTAATTGTCATTTTCATAAAGTTAATGGTTCAGATTTAATTAAAATCTCAAAACAATGGTGTTGCGAAGTAAGTAAAAAAAAATTACAAAAGATAGTGAATCTTTAATTATATGTGATTTTGCTGAACCCCCAAATTTATCAGTATTATATTTATTTTAAATAATCTAGAAGTACCGTGTTTATTTTTTTACTTTTGGTCAAGATCATTATGTGAGAGCCTTTGTCTATTCTAATACAGTCCTTGATGTATTTAATTGGAAATACAATGTCTTTGTCTCCGTGTAAGTGAATTGTATTGGGTAGTGCCGCTTTCTGTTTCCATTCAAGTGTTTGTTTGATTGCCCAATTTATGTATAGGGGGTCTCTAAAAGTTAAATATTCCTCGTATAAATCTCTTCTCTTTTGTGTGTTTTTTTTAAATATCAAAGAGATGAATCGATTTAAGGTATTGTTAGATTTGACAAGAAATAGGTGGTGGAATTTAGTAGCTCTGATAAAGCGAAATTTTATAGGGAGTTCTCTTTTGTTCTTTACACTTGAAATGAGTATAATTTTTTCGCAATTGATAATTTTACTTATTTCTTGTGCTATGATACCTCCAAAGGAAACCCCTAATAATACGGGGTTTTTATGCTTGATATTTTTACACATACGGGCAGCGTAGTGTTCGATAGTCTCATTTTTAGACTCGGGCATCATCCACTCTAAAAAATGAAATTCAAATTGTTTGGAGGGAAGTTTTATCTGTTCAAATATTTTTGAGTTGGCAGCGGTACCAGGAATCAAATAAAGCTGTTTTTTCACACGTTTAAATTTTAGGAATTATTTGAGGTCCAATCAAATCGTGCCAGTCCGTCAGTATCTATATTTGTTAGATAAACCTCGTGAATCGTGTTAACTAGCTTTGGATTCCATAGGGTTTTAACCTTGATATAATTTTCCGTAAAACCCTGTATATAACCTTCTTTATTTTCCCCTTCAAATAAGACTTGGTATTTTTTGTTTAATTGGCTTTCGTAAAAAGCCCGTCTTTTTTTAACGGACAAACCGCGAAGCATTTTACTTCTTTTTTTACGAATTTTTAAAGGTACAGCACCAGACATTTTTTCCGCTTCTGTATTGGCTCTTTCTGAATAGGTAAACACGTGTAAATACGAAATGTCTAGTTGGTTTAAATAGTTGTAGGTTTCCAAAAAGCGTTCCTCTGTTTCACCAGGAAAACCAACAATAACATCAACGCCAATACAAGCATGAGGCATTAAATTTTTAATTTGTTCAACCCTGTTTGTATAAGTTTTTTTTAGGTACCGTCGTTTCATCAATTTGAGAAGTGTATCACTACCGCTTTGTAAGGGAATGTGAAAATGGGGGACAAAACTTTTAGATCTGGAAATAAATTTAATGGTTTCCTCTTTTAATAAATTGGGTTCAATTGAAGAGATTCGCAATCGGTGAATTCCTTCTACTTCATCTAAAGATTGAACCATTTCATAAAAGGTGTGTTCGTGTTTTTTATTTCCAAATTCACCTTTTCCATAATCGCCAATATTAACCCCTGTAAGAACGATTTCTTTAATTCCCTTTTCGGAAATTTCTCGGGCATTTTCTAAAATATTTTCAAGTCGATCACTTCTGGAAATTCCTCTGGCCAGGGGAATGGTACAATAGGTGCATTTGTAATCACAACCATCTTGAACTTTTAAAAAAGCACGTGTTCGATCACCAATAGAGTAGGATCCTACATAAAAATCAGCTTCCGTTATTTCACAGGAATGTATCTCGCCAATATTATTTTTGGACAAGCTGTTTAGGTAATCAGTGATTTTGAATTTTTCTGAGGCTCCTAAAACCAAATCGACACCGTGAACATCAGCTAATTCCTCTGGTTTTAACTGTGCATAGCAACCGATAGCAATTAAAAAGGCATTTTCGTTCTTCTTTAGGGCATTTTTTACGATTGATTTAAAGCGTTTGTCTGCATTGTCAGTAACAGAACAGGTATTGATAACATAAATATCTGCAGGTTCTTCAAAGGGAACTCTTGAAAATCCTTTGTTTTGAAAGTCTCTCGCAATGGTTGAACTTTCAGAAAAATTCAATTTGCATCCGAGGGTATAAAAGGCTACTTTTTTATCTGCAATCATTCTCGTACTTTTATAGGGTGCAAAAATAGGTTTTTAAACTTTAACACACAGCTGGTTTCAAGTGAATTATTCTCTTGTTCGTTATATGTAATTGACCCTTTTTATATTGAGATAGATAAATTTTTATGATTGTTAATATTGAGAGAATATACCAAAACAGTTTTATTTTAATTGCTTTTTATTTTATTATAATTTCTTGTGGTCGTTCCTATAGGACATATAATAATCAGGATGTTTTTCGTTATAATGAACACGCAAATATTACGACCTTAGATCCAGCTTTTTCTAAAGATTTAAGAACGGTTTGGGCTACGAATCAGTTGTTTAACGGCTTGGTTCAGTTAGATGATAATTTACAGGTGCAGCCCGACATTTCGCATTCTTGGACTTTGAGTAAAGATGGAAGAATTTATACATTTCATTTGCGTACAGATGTCAAATTCCATAAACATTTCCTATTTGGGAAAGACTCTACAAGGACTGTTTTAGCAAATGATTTTACTTATAGTTTTAACAGATTATTAGATCCAAAAGTAGCTTCTCCTGGTAAATGGGTTTTGGATCAGGTTAAAAATTTTAAATCGACAAACGATAGTACCTTTGTTATTGAGTTAAAGCAAGCATTTCCTCCTTTTTTAAGTTTGTTAAGTATGAAGTACTGTTCTGTTGTTCCAAAGGAGGCAGTTGACTATTTTGGCGATAGATTTCGTTCAAATCCGATAGGAACAGGTCCTTTTTATTTTAAATTATGGGTAGAAAACACCAAACTGATTTTTCGTAAAAACAAGACCTATCATGAAATAGATTCAAATGGTCGTTCACTACCTTATTTAGAGGCAATATCCATTCGTTTTTTGCCAGATAAACAAAGTGAATATTTACAATTTATTCAAGGGAATTTAGATTTTTTAAACAGTATTGATGCGTCTTATAAAGACGATCTTCTCAGTACAGAAGGAAAATTGACCAGTCGTTATAAAGAAAAGCTTAATATGTTGTCAGGTCCGTATTTAAATACAGAGTATTTGGGCGTGTATTTAGATACAGAGGAAAATGAGGTGCAATCTCTTAAAATTAGAAAAGCTATTAGTTATGGTTTTGATAGAGTAAAGATGATCTTATATTTGAGAAACGGAATAGGTACTCCTGCTATTAATGGTTTCGTGCCAAAGGGATTGCCTTCTTTTAGTGGGTTAAAAGGGTATACGTATCAACCAGAAAAGGCAAAAAATTTAATTAATTCTTACAAGGAGGAAACAGGGAATATAAATCCTAGCATAACGATTAGTACAGATAGTCAGTATCTAGATCTGTGTGAATACATTCAACGAGAACTACAAAAAATAGGTTTAAACGTTTCTATTGACGTGATGCCTCCTTCTACACTGCGTCAGCATAAGGTGACAGGTAAATTGAGTATATTTAGAGGAAGTTGGGTTGCGGATTATCCAGATGCCGAAAATTATTTTTTTATATTCCACAGTAAAAACTTTTCACCACAAGGCCCCAATTACACACATTATAGTAATGTCGAGTTTGACTCCCTGTACGGGCTCTCAATTCAGACTAATAATAGAATTAAACGACATATATTGTATGAAAAAATGGACAGTTTATTAATGGCATCTGTTCCAGTAATTCCTTTATATTATGACCAAGTAGTTCGATTTACTCATAAAAATTTAGAAGGTTTGGGAATTAATGCGGTCAATCAATTAAATTTAAAGTATGTAAAAAAAAGGAATTACTGATATTTTTAAAAGTTTATGTGCTGTTTTTAGGTTTGTTTCTATAGTTGTTATAACCAAAAATATTTAGTTACTTTGCAAGAGTATATAAGTCTTGTTTTTTAAAGATTTATAAAAAAGACAGGGTCTTTTAATATTGTTTATGAAAAGCGATTAAAGCAAACTTTTTAACTGCTTAAAAAAACAGAATTTTCTGTAAACACACGGTACTTAAACACAATTCATGGAATTTAATTTAGAATACAATTCAGACAGACCTCTTTTAATTATACCTGAATATGGAAGACATATTCAAAAATTGGTCGATCACTGTATCACTCTTGAGTCAGTTGAAGAAAGAAAAAGAATGGCGGATGCCATTGTCGATGTAATGGGTAATTTACAGCCTCATTTAAGAGATGTCCCTGATTTTAAACACAAGCTGTGGGATCAACTTTTTATTATATCAGCATTTAAATTAGATGTTGAGTCTCCATATAGGAAACCTGACAAGCAAGAGTTAGAGGCGAAACCGGAACCATTGACATATCCAAAATTAGCTTCAAGATATCGTTTTTATGGGCATAATATCCAAACAATGATAAAGGTAGCTATGTCTTGGGAAGATGGAGAGCTGAAAACGGCACTTATTTTAAATATTGCTAACCACATGAAAAAATGTTATTTGAATTGGAATAAGGATACGGTTGACGATGTGTTGATTTTTAAGCATTTAAAAGATTTGTCAAATGGAGAAATCGATTTAACAGATTCAGATGAAGTATTGGCAAATAGCAAGAATTTGTTAAAAAAGACACCAAATTCAAAAAAATCCAATAAAAATCAACAGCACCGTAATAATAAGAGCAATAAAAAAAATCGATATAAATAGCGAAACCAGCTATTGACTCAAACCAAATGATTGACAGATTACATTGATAAAACGCATTATAAATAATGGCTACATTTAGAATAGAAGGTGGACGTAAATTGCAGGGAGTTATCAAACCGCAAGGGGCAAAAAATGAAGCTTTACAGATACTCTGTGCAGTACTTTTGACTCCCGATAAAGTAAGGATAGATAATATCCCTAATATTATTGATGTCAATAAGCTTATTTATATTTTGGGGGAGCTAGGTGTCAAAATTACTAAACACACTGCGAATTCATATACCTTTCAGGCAGATGATCTGAATTTAGACTACTTGGAGTCTGCCGATTTTAAAAGAGATGGTAGTTCTTTACGAGGATCAATTATGATTGTAGGCCCTTTATTGGCAAGATTTGGAAAGGGGTATATTCCCAGGCCTGGTGGAGATAAAATAGGCCGAAGGCGTCTAGATACTCATTTTGAAGGGTTTATAAAACTCGGAGCAACGTTTAGGTATAATAAGGAAGAACACTTTTATGGTGTTGAAGCCTCTCAGTTATTCGGAACAGAGATGTTGCTAGATGAGGCTTCTGTAACTGGAACGGCAAATATTTTGATGGCGGCGGTTTTAGCTAAAGGTAAAACGACCATATACAATGCTGCTTGCGAACCTTATATTCAACAACTATCAAAAATGTTAATCAGTATGGGGGCCAATATCAGTGGAGTTGGTTCAAATTTATTGGTGGTTGAAGGCGTCAGTGAGTTAAAGGGTTGTACCCATAGGGTTCTTCCAGATATGATAGAGATTGGTAGTTGGATTGGAATGGCAGTAATTACAAAATCAGCATTGACTATAAAAGATGTCAGTTGGCAAAATCTAGGTCAAATACCACGTGTTTTTCAAAAATTAGGGGTTCAACTTGAAAAAAGAAACGATGACATTTATATTCCTGCCCAAGATTCTTATGAAATACAAAATTATATTGATGGATCTATTTTAACAGTTTCTGATGCCCCATGGCCAGGTTTTACACCTGATCTGTTGAGTATAATTTTAGTAGTAGCTACTCAGGCTAAGGGTAGTGTTTTAATTCATCAAAAAATGTTTGAAAGTAGACTTTTCTTTGTAGATAAGTTAATTGACATGGGAGCAAAGGTTATTTTATGTGATCCACATAGAGCTACCGTTATAGGTATGAACCATGAATCTTCTTTAAAAGCGACTACCATGACTTCACCTGATATCAGAGCAGGTATTTCTTTGTTGATAGCAGCGCTTTCAGCTAAAGGAATAAGCACCATTCACAATATTGATCAGATTGACAGGGGTTACGAAAATATTGAAGGTCGTTTAAAAGCAATTGGTGCAAAAATTGAACGTATTGAGGATTGATAGCTGTCATATTTAAAGAACGCCTATAATAAAGACTTTTAAACATTTCTATAGTCTTTAAATTCAATGACATTTTGGCAGACTACTAGAAATGGCAATATTGTTGCTGTTAGAATAGCGTATTTTAAAATGAATAAACACTAATGAGTACACAAAAAGAAAAAAAAGAAGGGGAAACAAAAGTAAAATCTAAAGAAACCTCTAAAGAAAAAGCAATAAAAGATACTGTTGTTGAGTCTAGTCCTGAAGAATTGATACAAGTTGAAAAAGATAAGTATTTGCGTCTTTTTGCTGAATTTGAAAATTATAAAAAACGTACAACAAAAGAAAGGATTGAATTGTATAAAACAGCAGGTCAAGATATCATGTTGTCATTACTGCCGGTTTTAGATGATTTTGACAGGGGTTTGGCAGAAATAAAAAAAGTTAAGGATAAAGAACTTTTAAAAGGTGTGAAATTGATTAATGACAAGTTTTTAGGGGTTTTAACTCAAAAAGGATTGGAAGCAGTTAAAGCCCAAGCAGGTGACGCTTTTGATGCAGATATACATGAGGCAATTACTCAAATACCATCTCCAAGTAAAGATTTAAAAGGGAAAATTATTGATGTTATAGAAAAAGGATACAAATTAGGAGATAAAATAATTAGATATCCTAAAGTAGTAATTGGAGAGTAAGTCTGGGTCAAGTAATTATTAAAATTTAAACGTGTGAAAAAAGACTATTATGAGGTTTTGGGAGTTTCCAAATCTGCCTCAAGTTCAGAGATTAAGAAAGCCTATCGAAAAATGGCTGTTAAATATCATCCGGATAAAAATCCTGGTGATTCTGGTGCAGAAGAAAAATTTAAGCAGGCAGCAGAAGCTTATGAGGTTTTAAGTAATTCTGACAAAAAAGCACGTTATGATCAATTTGGACATAGTGCTTTTGAAGGAGGTGCTGGTGCAGGTTTTGGAGGCTTTGGTGCGGGTGGAATGAATATGGAAGATATTTTTAGTCAGTTTGGTGATATTTTTGGAGGAGGCTTTGGAGGTGGAAGAGCTAGTTCAAGAGGTCCTGCAAGAATCAAGGGAAGTAATCTTCGTATTCGTGTAAAATTAAGTTTAGAGGAAATCGCTTTAGGAGTTGATAAAAAAGTAAAGGTTCGTAGAAAAATACAGGCAAAAGGTGTGAAATATACAAGTTGCCCTACTTGTAAAGGTCAAGGACAAGTGATGCGGGTAACCAATACAATGCTAGGTAGAATGCAAACGGCTAGTATTTGTCCCACTTGTCAGGGAACCGGTCAGTCTATTTCAAGTAAACCAAAAGAAGCAGATATAAACGGTTTAATTATTAGAGAAGAAACCGTGACTATTAACATACCTGAAGGGGTTACTGAAGGGGTTCAATTAAAAGTTTCAGGAAAGGGAAATGATGCGCCAGGAAATAATTCTATTCCAGGAGATTTGTTGGTTCTGATAGAAGAAATTCCTCATGATAAATTAAAAAGGGAAGGGGCCAATTTACACTATGATTTGTATATTAGTTTTTCTGAAGCCGTTTTGGGTATTTCAAAACAAATTGAAACGGTTACAGGAAAAGTAAAAATAAAAATAGAACCTAGTACCCAGTCGGGAAAAATATTGAGACTTAAAGGAAAGGGGTTGCCTAGTATTGAGAGGTATGGAACTGGAGATCTAATGGTGCACGTAAATGTATGGACTCCTCAAGCACTAGATAAGAAACAGCGCCAGTTTTTTGAGAGTATGTTAGAAGATGAGAATTTTGTTCCAAACCCGAGTAGTACAGATAAATCGTTCTTTGATAAAGTAAAAGACATGTTTTCCTGAAAATAATATACTTTTTTTGTAGATATATTATATTTTATTGTATATTTGTACTGTTGTTATCTTATAACAACATCTTTTTCATAGCAATTTTCCCACTCTATATCTTTTAGAGTGGGTTTTTTTATAAGAAAATATTATTTTTACACTTAAAAAGTAGGCTGTCTTATCATCTCAATTTATTGAGAAAGGAAAGTCCGAACATCATAGAGTAGTATAGCGGATAACATCCGTCCAACGTGAGTTGAGGACCAGTGCAACAGAAAGCAAGTACAGTTCGGCTGTAGTGAAATCAGGTAAACTCTATACGATGCAATGCCATGTACATTGAAGCTTGAGGGCTACTCGCTCGATTTCAAGGGGTAGGCAGATTGATTCCATAAGTAATTTTGGAACCAGATAAATGATAAGAGTCCATTTAGATGGGCACAGGATTCGGCTTATAGGCCTACTTTTTTATTAATAAATTCTTATATAAATATTGAATATTAAGTCAATACGATAATTTTTATATTCAATTAATTCGAATCTCATTTATATTGTAATTCTTTCTTATTTACTTGGTTTATAAGTTTTAATTATGGCTGTATTTTTTGTAATTTCGCAATGCATTAATATTAAAAATAATCAAATTAAATTACTATGGCATTTGACATTGAAATGATTAAGCAAGTGTATTCTCGTATGATTGAACGCGTTGACTTAGCTCGTGAAATTGTAGGAAAGCCACTAACATTAGCTGAAAAAATATTGTATAATCATCTTTGGGATGGACTTCCTAAAGCTGCTTATAAAAGAGGAGAGGATTATGTAGATTTTGCTCCAGATAGAATTGCTTGTCAAGATGCAACTGCACAGATGGCTTTGTTACAATTTATGCAAGCGGGTAAAAATAAGGTTGCGGTTCCTACCACGGTTCATTGTGATCATTTAATTCAAGCAAAGTTAGGAGCTGTAGAGGATTTAAAATTTGCTAATAAAACGAGTAAGGAGGTTTTTAATTTTTTGTCTTCCGTATCTAATAAGTATGGTATTGGTTTTTGGAAACCGGGAGCAGGAATCATACATCAGGTAGTTTTAGAAAATTATGCCTTTCCGGGAGGAATGATGATTGGGACCGATTCACATACTGTAAATGCAGGAGGATTAGGAATGGTTGCTATTGGTGTTGGTGGAGCTGATGCTGTTGATGTAATGGCAGGTATGGCATGGGAGCTAAAGTTCCCTAAGTTAATAGGTGTTAAATTAACAGGTAAATTATCTGGATGGACGGCCCCTAAAGATATTATTCTAAAAGTTGCGGGTATTTTAACTGTAAAAGGAGGAACAGGCGCCATTTTAGAATATTTTGGAGAAGGAGCTAATTCAATTTCAGCTACAGGTAAAGGGACCATTTGTAATATGGGCGCCGAAATTGGTGCAACAACTTCAACCTTTGGTTATGATGCTTCTATGGAGCGTTATTTACGTGCCACTAATCGTTCAGATGTTGCGGATGCTGCAAATGAAATTGCTTCTTACTTAACTGGAGATGACGAGGTTTACAATAAGCCAGAAGAATATTTTGACCAAGTAATTGAGATCAACTTAGATGAGTTAAAACCACATATTAATGGACCTTTTTCTCCAGATTTAGCCACCCAAGCTGGTGCTGATTTGACTGAAAAAGCGACTTCTAATCAATGGCCAATAAATGTAGAGTGGGGGCTGATAGGTTCTTGTACAAATTCTTCTTATGAAGATTTATCAAGAGCTGCATCTGTCGCTCGACAAGCTGTTGAAAAAGGAATTGAAGTAAAAGCTGATTTCGGGATCAATCCTGGATCTGAACAAGTACGTTATACAGCTGATAGAGATGGATTATTAGGAACGTTCGAAGCTTTAGGAGCTAAGATATTTACGAATGCTTGTGGGCCTTGCATTGGTCAATGGGCCCGTTACTCCGATCCTAAAAATGCACCTAAAAATTCTATCATTCATTCTTTTAACAGAAACTTTGCAAAAAGAGCTGATGGGAATCCAAATACACATGCATTTGTAGCTTCTCCTGAATTGGTTGCTGCGATTACGATTTCTGGTCGTTTAGATTTTGATCCTACTAAGGATACATTGATCAACAAAAATGGTGAGGAAGTAATGTTTGATGAACCAATAGGTGATGAATTACCAAAAAATGGATTTGCTGTTGAAGATGCAGGTTTTCAAGCACCTGTGGCTGATGGATCCGGTATTGATGTAGTCGTTTCTCTAGAATCTCAAAGATTACAACTATTAACTCCATTTACGCCATTAGGTACTGAAATTACAGCGGCTAAATTATTGATAAAAGCCTATGGAAAATGTACGACAGATCATATTTCTATGGCAGGACCTTGGTTGCGTTTTCGGGGTCATTTAGATAATATTTCTAACAATTGTTTGATTGGTGCGGTGAATGCATTTAATCAAAAAACAGATACTGTTAAGAATCAATTGACAGGTGAGTATGGCTCAGTACCTGAAACAGCTAGGGCTTATAAGGCAGCAGGAGTTCTTTCTATTGTTGTTGGGGATCATAATTATGGAGAAGGCTCATCAAGAGAACACGCTGCAATGGAGCCTCGTCATCTAGGTGTTGCTGCCGTTATTGTTAAATCATTTGCACGTATTCACGAAACGAATCTAAAAAAACAAGGAATGTTGGGCTTAACTTTTGCAAATGAAGCAGATTATGATCTGATACAAGAAGATGATACTTTTTCATTTTTGGATCTAAATGATTTTACAGCAGGAAAGCCATTAACGTTACATCTTGCTCACGCTGATGGAACTTCTGATACGATTAAATTGAACCATAGCTATAACGAGAGTCAAATAGTTTGGTTTTATGAAGGTTCTGCTTTAAATCTCATCAAGAAACAAAATAATTAATGACTAATTACCAATGTTAAAAAAAATGCCTTTTAAAATTCAAAGGCGTTTTTTTATACTGGTTTTTGTCTTCTCTTTGTAAAAGAACTGACTAAAATTATAATCAAAACAAACATGGAGATTCTATAGATATAATCTCCGTGAATGGTATAATAACTCTGTTTAGTACTTGTTGAAATCTTTCCTTTGAGGGTACCCATTTGTCCGTATGGAAGTGCTTGTAATATATCTCCTTTTTGGTTAATTAGCGCTGAGACACCTGTATTTGCAGCCCTTGCAATACTTCTCCTTGTTTCTATAGCACGTAGTTTTGCTATACTTAAATGCTGTTTATGTCCTTGACTTGTATTCCACCATCCGTCATTTGTAATAATAGCTAAAAAATCAGCTCCTTTTTTAACATATTCCGTTACAAATTCCCCATAAACAGACTCATAGCAAATAATAGGCGCCAAACTATTTTTCCCATTTTTAAAAATAGATCTTTCCTTTTGGGGAGTTAATGTAGAAGTAGATCCTCCTAAATCAATCATATTATTTTTTAGAATAGGGTTTAATAAACTTCTGTAAGGGATATGTTCTACGCCTACAACCAATTTTGATTTGTGATAAAAGTCAAAAGTGTCTTTTTTATATAAAAAAAATGCAGCGTTAAAACTATTGTACCACTGTTCACGATCTCTGTAAAAATTAGCCGTTTTATTTGGTTTTACGTTTTCAGAATATCTTTTTATAAAAGTAATTCCTGAAACAATTGCTAATGAGTTATATTTATTTCTAAAGTTGTTTAATAATTTATATTCTGGGCTACTTCGGAATGTGTTTAGTAACCTTGGAGTAGACAAATAAGTTTCAGGGGTGATTATAAATGAAGTAGTGCTGTCTATTTTTTTTTCGGTTAAACGGATTAGCTTGTCAACCATTATTTTATTGGAGAGGGTATATTTTTCACTGTAGGAATCTATATTGGGTTGTACGACTATTACAGATGTTTTTTCATGAGATTCATCAAGGGTGTAATATATATATATAGATGAAAAAATACCAATCACAACCAAAGAAAAAGCCATTAAAATTCTTTTTATAAATTGAGTTTTATCAGAGCTATAGAGTTTTATAAATGCTTTGTAAACGATAATATTGACAAGCCAAATCCAAAAGGTTCCACCAAAAACACCGGTGTACTCATACCATTGTATCCATTTGTGGTAGTCTGCAAAACCATTTCCTAAATTTAACCAAGGCCATGAAAATTCCCAGTTTAAATGAAATTTTTCAAAACCGATCCACAAACAGATTAAAAAAACTAAGCTCAGCTTTTGTGTGATTTTTTTAGCGATGATATGGTAGGATAAAAACACGAAACTCATCAACAGCGCATTGGCAATATTAGCAAAGAACATTCCAAAGGGAGTGGCATAAATAATCCAGTAGGTCGTTGAAAAATTAAAGATGGAAAAGGCAATAAATGCTGATAAAAAAACTTTCCCGTTAGTTTTCGGAGTGTTTGATTTTCTTATGCGGTATTCAACTAATAAAAGAGGGACAAATCCTATAAATAAAAACAAAGGCATTCCATAAGTGGGCCAACCTATTGCCAGTAAAAAGCCTGTAATGATGGATAGAAAAATATTTTTTATCACAGCTGCTTATTTAGGGAGTTTTTTTAGATTTATAAAAATCAAAATCGACTTTTATTGAAAAGGTGTTTGAATACAAAGCATTCCCTGAACTGGCAATGTTAGATAAGGCATAGTCAATCTGTACACCGTGGTACTTAAATCCTAATCCGATATTTGGTTCTAGGGTTAAAGATTTTTTTGTGAATGTATTCACTTTTTGCAGATTACCGATGCCACTTCTTAAAAACACTATTTTTTTGTAATCTAATTGAAAGCCAATCGAGGGGGTTAAACTGGCAAATGAAGTTGAAATAAGGTCATTTGTTTCTATAAATCTTATATGTAAATCTAGTGCAGATAACAGATGAAAATTTTTATTTTTTAATTGAAAATTTCGTGCAATTCCAAAATGAAGTTTAGGAATGGTAATTTCAACGGTTTCTGGAGTGGCGCTGTTTTGTCCTGGTATGGCTTCTTTTATTGAGTTCAATTTTTCAGAATTGATTTCCCAGATATTAAAACTTGTAGTAAGGTCCCTTGCCATAAGCCCCAGTTCCCAGTCCTCAATAGCATATTGTATTCCTGCATCAAATCCAAAACCCCAAGAAGATGCAAAATCTCCAATGGTTCTTCGGATTACTTTGGCATTGATACCGATATCTAGGTTTTTTACTCGTTTTATTTTAGTAGCTAGGGCAAAATTAAGGGCGTAGTCAGCAGCAGAAAATAAGCGGATTTTACTAAAGTCAATGTTTCCTTGACTATCTATAAGTGTTGCAGTATTTAAAATATTATCTACTCCAAATCGGATCAATGAAAAAGCAATAACCGTTTTATTCCCTTCTTTGGGTGCAATCGCTGCGGACACATAATCGTAATTTGCTATTCCCGCAAAATATTCTGTGTGCATTAGTGCTCCTTGATTAATTTCGACATTTGCTAAACCAGCTGGATTCCAATATATAGAATTGACGTCTTTTGAAGTTGCAGTAACAGATTTACTCATGCCAAAAGCGGCGGCATCTACACCAATATTCAAAAACTCGTTGGAGTAGTTTCGACTGCTTTGAGCCAAAGAGAGTTGAGAGGAGATAATTAGTAGTAAGACACTTAATTTTTTCAAGTTAAAATCTTTGATGTTTTTTATAAATCACAAATATAATCTTTCTGCTTTATACTAAACGAGAATTCATTTAGATTCATATAAAGGAATTGTATTTTTTATTTTTAGGGATGAAATGACACAATTTACCACAGCTTTTATTATTTTTACAAAATATAATATCGTATATGTATTTTAAAAAACAGCTCCCTAATATCGTCACTTCTCTAAATTTGCTCTCTGGAATCATCGCCGTTTTTTATGCAGTCTTTGGCAAGTTGGAAGTTGCCGCGTTTTTTGTAGTTCTCGGAATTGTATTTGATTTTTTTGATGGTTTTTTGGCACGTATTTTAAATGTACAGGGGGCATTGGGAAAACAATTAGACTCTTTGGCAGATTTGATTACTTCAGGATTGGTACCTGGAATTTTTATGTTTCATTTATTGTTAAGGGCTACCACTAATACCCCAATTGAAAAGGTGTTTACTTGTAACACCTTTGAATTACTTCCGTTTATAGGTTTATTAATTCCTTTGGCCTCTGCTTACAGATTAGCAAACTTTAATATAGATACCAGGCAAATGACCTCTTTTATAGGGTTACCAACCCCAGCTAATGCCTTGTTAATCATATCCCTACCTTTAATTATTCGTTATAGTTCTATTGAGTTTTTTGTGAAGATCTTTCAAAATAGTCTGGTATTGACAATCATAATTTTACTTAGTACTTACTTGTTAAACGCACCTATTGCTCTATTTGCTTTGAAGTTTACAAATTATTCGTGGAAAGAAAATCGTATTCGGTATTTGTTTTTAGGGTTTTCTCTTTTGATGATTGTCGGTTTGCAGTTTGCTTCTGTTCCGCTAATTATTGTCTCCTATCTTGTTTTTTCTTTTTGGAATAATCGTTTGTAGTGTTTTTGATATCATTCATAAATATTAAACCGCTAACATCTCTGGCTGGAGGCTCCGTAAGATTTGGTTGGTTTTTATGGGCAGCATTCTTTCTTTATAATCCAAATATCTTGTGGTAGAAATTTTCCTTTTTCTGGCTTTGACTCGATATGTTCTAAAATTTCAACATTGCTAAATAAATTTCTCATAAATTCTCGTGGATGAAATGCCGAACATACGCGATGTCCTTCTTTTTTCACCCCCCTTACTACCAATTTATTATCATTAAATTTTTTCACTTGTAAATCTGTAAGTTTTACTTTAAAATTATCTCCATGAGTTGTTAAAAACATAATTCCGTTTGGTTTAAGTACTCGATGCAATTCATTATACCAATTGTAATGTGATTGCTCGGAAAGATGTGTAAAAACCGAGATGCCATAAATTACATCTATGAAATTATCATCATATGGTAATTTGGCAATTAATGAATTTTTATTGAATTTAATATTTGTCAGGTTTTTAAAACACCAATCAATTGATTTTTTATTATAATCTGTCGCAAAATATTCGCAACCATTACCAATTACGTTAGGTAAATGACGGATTATTCGTCCAGGTCCACATCCCCAATCGAGTATACGCCTATTTTGTAAAATAATGTGTTTTTTTAGATGATTTTTTAACCATTTGGTAGTCTCAACACTATCCGTATAATATTTAGAATAATTTATTTGGAATGATTCATAAATCAAATAGTCAGGGGGTAATTTAACATCAGAGTTATTTAATTTAAAATTTTTATTTATTTTTCGATTTTTAAACTTTTGAATGTAGTATCTCAACCAATCCGCAAAATACATTAATCTGAGTTTATTTAGTAAATTTATTGTCTGCGTCCAATTCATTTGTTTGAATAGCAAATTGATTGTTCATTTATTTTGTAATTTGACAGATATCCAATCTTAATCGATTACGTGTCTAACAAAATAATTTCAAGGTTTTTCTGCAATGATTACTTTTTCATTAGTCTTGTAGCCATATTTATTATTGTCAACTTCTTCATATGTTTCTAATTTTGAATAAAAACCAACACCTGTCAATCTGTCCATTAATCCTTTTACAGAGTATATTCTTAAAAAAGTAATTTTTCTTTTTCTTACTATCAATTTTTAATTAAAACTTTACTTTCACTATCTATAGATAAATAATAAATACCCTTCTCTAAATCTAAATCTATTTTAGTGTTTTTTTTGGTGATTTTTCCTTGATAGACAATCGTTCCCATTATGTCAGATATTTTCAACTCTTTGTCGTTTAAAGGAAATTTAGAAATCTCTATCGTAAATTCATCAACAAATGGGTTAGGATAAATTACTATCGGTTCTAATTTTTCTATACCTGCTGCTGCACCATCATCTTTCTCTATATCATTGAAGTTTTGACCATTGAACTTATTTTTTATATTTTTTTGCGATACATTGTTCATATTTGTGCCATCTGCAAAAGCATAAAAATTACTGTTTAATGTTGTTCCTGGTAATAGTTCTATAGAACTATTATCGTTAATTCGAATACCGTCACTCGAAGAATTATTATCAGATTCGAATGCGGCTCCATTATTAGTTGGAAAAGAATTATCCGTATTCCAAAAAGCATCATCAATAGATTTTAAGACACCTCCATTAACAAATAGGGAAGAATTATTTTTTATAGTTATTTTACCCTCAGGTGGCAAGATTAATTTAGAATTTGCATTTAAGAATGAATTGTTTTTTATCTCAATGTCAGAATAAATTCTAAGAATTGAATTCAAAGTATTGTAGTCGCCATTTAAAATAGGTTTATATAAATCCATATAAGAATCATTTGTAACAAATTTCATGATGTTAGAGACTGATAATGCCTTGTGCATTGTACCGATATCTTTAGGCTTGAAATATTTAAAGCCATTCATCATTATATCTTCTAAACACCCGCTGTGAACTAAGCCCAATGAATGACCCAATTCGTGTGTAAGAAGTTTATAACCCGATGAACTAATCAGCCAGTTAATCACATTATAACCACCCGGTTCATTCCACACCAAATTTTTATATTTTTCTCCTTTATATTTTTTAAAGTAGTCTACGACCAACTTTTTTTTCAGCTGATAGTCATAGTATGTGTCAAGCATGATAACGGCAGAACCTATTGATAAATCAGAGGTACTAGGAAGTTCAGCAGCTCCCCAAGCTTGACGAGGATCAGAAAAGTGGTCATATATATCTCTCAAGTCATATTTTACTCTTTCTGCATCATAGAAGGAGCCGGAAGGGAATACAATAGTGTAGTAATTATCAACATTGTAATCGTAATCTTCATTAAACGCCACCAACTCCTTTAAAAAGGGACCGTTATTTGGAAAAACGACATTGATTCCTTTATAAATGGTGTCTAGATAACGATAATAATAATATGTAGTTGGATCTGAATCATAGGAGTTAGGAGGGTATAGTGGGCTATTCATCCTACTATAGAAGCCTGCGAGATCCCACCTATCAACTCCTGATCTTGTCCAATCCCATTTCGGATCTTTCCTCCAAATTTTAGTAAAATCAAATTGAATTTTTGTGTCTTTTATATAATCTAGATTATCATAACAACCAGCACTTCCTGTATTAGCAAGACTTTTAAATTTTGAATTCGTATGACTAATTATTTTGTCTATCACATATTGATGTTCTTCGTTTTCTGGATCAAAATTTCCGTTACCATCTTCGTCCGTTAAAAAAATAAGATTTACTTTTACATTAATCGGCTTTTGATTAGGAGTTGGTCGGTAATTTTCAGCATCATCAGCAATATAAGATGAATAATTCTTTGCTAACTTTTTTGAATTGTTATTTCTCTTCGATTGTACATTTCTTGTTTGTTTCAGAAAGGATTCTTTATATCCTTGAGAACCTGTCACACAAGAACCTTTATTTGTTTGTGCAAATAAGCAATTATACACAAAAAGGGTAGATAAAAATAGAATTAATTGATTTTTCATAACTATCTTGTTTAGTCCGTAATTAACTATTTAAATTGTAATTTCAATAGAGCAATCCCTTTACTTTCAATTATAAAGCAATTACTAAATTTTTTTTTTACAGATTTGTCCCTAATGGTTATACAAAACCATTCCTAAATCTCCAAATTCTTGACTTTGATATGTGAGGGGAAAGGGGGCTGTTTAAAAAACAGAACCATATACTAGCAATTTCCTAAAATCTTTTCTAAGACAATAGGGGGGGGCGTTTCTAAACTCATATTCGATACGTGAGGGGGAGGGGGTTGTTCAAAAACGGAGTAAAACCGCTGACACCCTAAGATAAAGATAATTATTGTTATAGACAAATTTATTTTGGAATTTTAACATTATGAACGTAATAAAAAAAATTAAGGAAGTAGGTAGAGTTAAAAGATAAAAATCTGTTTAAGCAAAGCGAGTTCTTATACTTTTAGCTATATTTGTGAGATTAACAAATTGTAAGCATCTTCTTAAACTAAAATATATATTAGGGTGTTTTTCTTTTTTTTTAATACGATGCAATACATCCAAGAACAGATCGCAACTTTTTCTCCCATTTCATTAAAAGAGATGGATAGTGTAGCTTTAATGAAACGCACAGACACCAAGTTTTTGATTGCTAAAAATAAAATTCCATCCGTTCTTGCTGAAATCAAAGAAGTTTACCAAGTGTTGGAAATTGATAAAAATCGTTTAATGACCTATGCTTCTAGGTATTTTGATACAGAAAACAAGTCTTTTTATTACGCGCATCACAATGGAAAAATTAATAGGATTAAAATTAGAATACGACAGTATATAGAATCAAAGCTTACTTTTTTAGAAGTTAAGCAGAAAGATGCTAAAGGAAATACGACAAAATCCAGAATTAAAATGAATGACTTTGAGGCTAAATTATCTTCAAAATCTATCCAGTTTATTAAAAATATTACAGACAACCATTTTGCTTTAGGGACCAGTTTGTCTAATGAATTTAACCGAATAACGCTTGTTAATATTAAAAATAAAGAACGCGTTACCGTAGATCTTAATCTTTCCTATGTAAGTGGAAGTGAAAAAAAATCATATCAAAATTTAGCGATTGTCGAAGTAAAACAAGAAAGAGTTAACCGCAACTCCGCGATTGTTAAAGTCCTTCGAAAACACCGAATATTTCCGTACAACGTTAGCAAGTACTGCATTGGTATGATTAGTCTTTACGAAGGCTTAAAATACAATCGATTTAAACCCAAATTATTAAAAATTAACAAATTAATTGCCTAAGACATGGAATTTTTTGACATCCCTTTATTTGATGAAGATTTTTATAAAATGCTGTTTAGATTTGGTATTAATATGTCTTTTCTTACCGTAATCATTCGATATCTTTACTACAAGAATTCAAGAAACAAAGAGTATTTGTTTACCTATTATATGATTGGTGTTATTGTATTCTTTTTGTGTTTTACCTTAAAGAAATTTGAACTCGACCTAGGAATGGCTCTAGGTTTGTTTGCTATTTTTGGAATTATACGCTACAGAACCAACACGATTCAGATTAAAGAAATGACTTATTTATTTGTGATTATTGGGATATCTGTAATTAACTCTCTAGCAAATAAAAAAATGAGTTATGCTGAGATTCTCGGGGCAAATACACTTGTTATTCTATTTTTGATGGCAACAGAGTGGTTTTGGACGCATAAACACTTGGTGTCAAAGAGTGTAACTTATGAGGTGATTGAAAATATTAAACCTGAAAACAAGGCCCTACTCAAAGAAGATTTAGAGGCTAGAACCGGACTTAGTATAGAAAAAATTGAAATTGGGACTGTCGATTTTTTAAGAGATACGGCACAAATTACCATTTATTATATTGATCATAATACTAATAACGCATAGATTTGTCTGTTTTGTCACGTAATTTTCTTTTATTGGTTCTCTGTCTTGTTTTTTGTAATACTTATGCGCAAGAGTCAAAACTGTGGACGAGTGTCAATTTAGAATATAGGCCAAACACAAAGTGGCATTTTTCTTTAGAAGAACAGCTTCGGTTAAAAAAAAACAGTTCTGTAACAGATCAGTATTTTACAGCACTTGATTTGTCGTACAGTGTTCTTAAAAATATTGAATTAGCGATGGGTTATAGGTATATTACCAAAAAAGACAATACTGGAAATATTCAAGGTTCTGAGAATTATTCCAGAGTTCACTTTGATCTTTCTTATAAATACAAATCAAATAATTTTTCTTTTAAACACCGTTTTCGTTTTCAAAATAAAAAGTTGTTAAGTATAGATGGTCTATATCATTTAAATGATAAAGTAATCTTAGTGCCTGATTACAAGAACAAAAACATTCGTTTTAAAACGAGTATTGCCTATAATATCAAAAATTGGCCCTTAGATCCTAAATTATCTGCAGAAATTTTTTATCATTTGGAAGAAGGAGACACTGAAGCCCTTGATTTGGAAGAAAAAACAATTGGCTTTAATAAGTATAGAATTACTTTAGCAACCGATTATAAAATGAATGGTTATGGTAAGATAGGAGGGTATTATAGACTAGAGAATGAATTTAACGTGAACGCTCCAAGTTATTCTAAGATCATTGGTGTTAAGTATTCATATGTTTTTAAAAATAAAAAGAATTCTCAAAAGAGTTATTAGTCTTTAGGGGATGACTTTTTTACGTATTTGGTCAAGATAACAATATGTACGCCATTGATCCTGCCTTCAATATGTTCGGCATTGTCATGAGTTAAAGAAATATTTCGAACGGCAGTTCCTCTTTTGGCAGTGAAATTACCACCTCCTTTAACATTGAGGTCCTGGGTTAGGGTGATGGTATCACCAGCTTGTAAAAGGGCGCCATTACAATCTTTATGAATAATCTTTTCTTCTTCACTTAATCCCTCACCGGTAGTTGCTGCCCATTTTTCAGAGGCTTCTTCTAAGTAAAGCATGTCTAATAAATTTTGGGGCCATCCTTCTTTTTTTAGTCGCTGTAACATTCTCCAAGTAATTACTTTAACCGCTTCAAATTCACTCCACATACTCTCGTTTAAACAACGCCAATGGTTTGGATCCGTTTTATCAGGGTTTTCAATTTGGTCTATACAAGTGTTACAGGCAAAAACACTTTCATCGATACCTCCAACACCTACAGGTTTTACCTGATATACATCTAAGTTATCAGTGGTGCTACACAATTCACACTTAGAATTACTACGTGTTTCTAATTCGGTTCTAATACTCATAGTTTAGTTTAATTTAGGTCTTGGTAAATCTACTGTTTCAAATTGAAAATTTTATACTTTTTGCAAAAGTATTTGGCACAAGAATAATAGTTATTAGTCAACTATTTAAGACTAAAATTTTTCAAAAACTCCCAATCCAAATAAGGCAAAATCGTATTTTACAGGATCTTCAGCATCCATTTTACGCAGTGATTTATCTAATTCTGCCAATGCTTTTTGATCATTTTGTTTTCGTCTTAAAAGTCCTAATTTGCGAGCAGTATTTCCCGTGTGAACATCTAAAGGACAAGAGAGTACAGCAGGAGGGATATGTTTCCAAATACCAAAATCAACACCATTCTTGTCTTTTCGTATCATCCAACGTAAAAACATATTGAGGCGTTTTGCAGCAGATCCTTTTAGGGGGTCTGAAATATGTTTGGTAGTTCTTTGTAAATGAGGAATTTCAAAAAATAGTTTTTTAAATTCGTGGATAGCGGGTTGTAGAGAATCATTATTTTGATGTTTACTAAAAATGTTTTCTAGACCTTTGTGAGATTGATAAATATGTTTTAGTCCCTTTATAAAATATTTGAAATCTTCAAGATTGAAGGTTCTATGAACAAAATTTTCAAATGATGATAATTCTGATGCGGTATGGTGCATTATAAAATCAAAGGGTGAGTTTCCTAGAAAATTCATCATTTTTAGACTGTTTTTAATGATCGTTTCTCGTTTCCCCCAGGCTATAGTAGCTGTTAGAAAACCTGAAATCTCAATATCTTCTTTAAGGCTGTAGCGATGAGGAATTTTTATAGGATCAGAATCGATAAATTCTGGGTGATTGTATTGAGATACTTTTAAGTCTAAAAATTCTTTGAGTTCTGACTTGTTCATGTGAAAAATAGTTTGCGATACATCCTATAGATAATAGGTTAACTATAAATATTTTCCTTAGTTCTAATTATAGAAAGGAGTTTTAGTTTTCTGTTATAATCCTTTGAAGTCGTACACCAAAGTCACCCATTGCTTTTATTTCCTTTACACTTGCTAATCGTTCCTTGTGAACAATTAATAATCCTGTTTTAGTGGCTTCTATGTGGTAATATGGATTGCTTTCAAAGAAAAGTACCAACTCATCGGTAAAAAATTCTTGAATTGATTTTGAATCTTTACCATATAAAAAAAAGCGTTTTGAAAAGTCGGGATGTCCTTTAATTGAAATATCACTATATCCAGTAAGGTGATATATATACTCAAAAAAACCATCTTTGTCAAGGGTGAAATTAGGGGATGCTTGGTTTAATTTAATGTGCATCATGGTACTTCGAATTACTTGTTTTGCAATAAATTCACCTTCTGTATAAATCACATCGAATAGTGTACATGGACCATTGTTTAGTACATTTTTGATTTTTCGAATATTCTTTGTTTTAAAATAACCAAAATCAGACAGAAAATTGAAATATTTATTTTGAACACTTGTATAAGTCCAATTAAAATCATTGGCGATGCTCTTTAGTGATTTTTGTCTTTTGGTTAAGTTTTTAGAAGTTATTTTTTGGGTAGTAGATATTCTTCTTAGTGCGAAAGGATGATTTGTGTCGGCTCCGTGAAGATCTAGACCAATTACTTCAAAATGACCTCCTTTGGCATGAAAGGCACTCATGTAATTATTTAGGTTTTCCATTACAGTATGATCCACAAAGCTACATCTAGAAAAGTCAACAATAACTTCTTGGTTTTCAGGTATCTGGTCTAGTTTAGATTTAAGCTTTGAATAATTTAGAAAATTACAAAAATTCATAATACTTAGATAGTAATTTCTTTTTTCATCATTTTCTCGGTACATTAAAACATTGGGTTTTAAAAGGTTTGTAGTAAATAATGAAAGACTTTTATTTAAGATAATATGTATAATAAAGGTGACGATGATACCGGCTAAAATACCTGTAATTAAATTAGTAAAGACGGTTATTAAAAGGGTGCTTGAAAAAATTAATAATTGTTCCTTTCCAATGCGAAAAATATTAGAAATATTTTTAGGGGCTGCTAATTTATAGCCTGTGTAAACAAGAATAGCTGCTAATGCAGGCAAGGGTATTTTTTGTAATTGATTCTGAAATAATAGAAGGAATGCCAATAAAAAACTGGCATGAAAAAAGTTTGCAGAACGATTTGTTGCGCCATTATTAACGTTTACAGAACTTCTAGCAATAACGGTTACAACATTTAGACCTCCTATCAAACCACTTACAACGCTTGCTGCTCCTAAAGCTTTGAGGTCTTTATTTACATTTGAACGTCTTTTAAGTGGGTCTAATTTATCGACGGCTTTGATACTCAATAGGGATTCAATACTTGAAATTAGCGTAATGGCAATTACTACATTGATAAAATCACTTGTCCATATTTTTGAAAAATTTGGAAAGGCTAAATTGGAAAGGACGTTTTCAGGAATATTAATTAATAAATTTTCATCAATAGGGTAATTTTGTAGTGAGAAATATTCGTAGTAATAACTAAAAGCAATTGATAAAAGGACAATCCACATGGGAGCTGGAATTAATTGAAAAAACCGATTCCTTATTTTGGAGTAATAAATCATAATTAATAAGCTTAAAACACCAATAATTCCAGCTATTAAATTTGTATTGCCACTACTTGTAAATTCAGTGAGTGTATTCGGTATTTTTAAGAGTAGTTCTAAAGTGTTTCCTTTAGTAGAAATATTTCCGAACATCAGATGAAACTGTTTCGCAAAAATACCAATACCAATAGCGGCTAACATACCCTGAATTGCAGAAGATGGAAAAAAATCACTTAAAATACCCATTCTAAAAAAACCGAGTAATAACATTAAAATCCCTGAAATAACAATGGCTGCCAATGTGTATAAGTATCCTTGTTGTATATCTCCACTGCCTAAAGTGGTAATCGCGCTTAAAAGAACAATGACCAAACCATTCCCAGGTCCTGTAATCGTTACATTTGAGCCACCTAAAACAGCTACCATAATACCTCCCACAATAGCTGATATTATTCCTGAAATAGGGGGAGCCTCAGATGCAATTGCCAGTCCTAACCCTAAAGGAAGCGCAATTAAAGAAACGACAAATCCTGCAAAAATATTTTTTGGAATATCATTGATAAAAGTTTTTAGTAGCGGTTGTTTTTTTGCCATATATTATTTTACAATAAGTACGTCTGTTGGTAAATCTGATAGAATGTATTCAATATCTTGAAGAAAGATCCTGTTAAATAATCTTGTTTTTTTAGGGGCATTCATAATTAATAAATCAGCTCTTATTACCCGGGCATAATGACCAATAGAGTAACCTCGTTTTCCAAAGATACTTTGAGTTTTAATATCAATTCCTCCTTTTTGTTTTGTGTCGATATGTTTTAGAATGTCTTTTACGCGTATATCCTCTCTGTTTCTAAGGCGCTCTTTTGCTATATTAGCGCGTCTTAACGAAATGTCATCATTTACTTTAACAGATATTTCTTGTTGTGTAATTTCTTCTACAATGGTGATTCTTTTACATCCTAAGGCTTGAGAGACATTAAAGGATATTCGAATGGTTTCTTTTGTCTTAGGGTCCTTTAAGCCATTTACAACAATATGCTTACAAGGAATCCGTTCAATAGAATGTTTTGTCAATAACAATACTGAACAAGGCGCTTTTCGAGTTAATACACGAGCGATAGAGCCTATGTAAAATTTATAGATATTTTCTTTTTGTAAGGCTCCTAATACCAATAAATCAATTTTTTCATCAGTACATACATTTAAAATAACATCGATAGGACTGCCTTTTTGAAAAAGTGTTTTTATTGGGTTTTTAGGTTTTGGAGCATTTTTAAAGATTTCTTTAAGGGTCTCCTTTTTTTTTGTAGAATGATTACCTACATGCACACAAATTAATTGTGAATTAAACATGTTTGAAAGACGAATGGCTTCAGAAATATTTTCTCGTAGATTCGGAGAAAATGCAATTCCTATCAGTATTTTATTGAATTGTTTCACTATTTTTAGCTTAGTATACTAGTCGCTCACAAGATATTAAAAAAATATAACTAATAGAAATATGAAGGAATGTTGGCAAAACAATTTTTGTGGGGCAATGTGAATTTTAAAAGAGTGTTCGATCTAATAATTAATCAGAGATCTAATTTAAAGGTGTTTTTTAGTAATTCTATATTAGGGTTCATTTCTTTAAGTTTTTGATATTTTTCTTCTGCGGTATAAATGAATTTTTTATGAGCAGTTTCTTTTACATTTATCTCTAGGCTGATACTAAAATTGTTTAAATTTTTACGAAGGTATTCTAATAATTTAGGTTTTATCAGATTTAGTTGTTCTCTCATTAAATTCGTTGGTAGTGTATACTGAATTGTAAATTTATTGAGTGTTGGTTCAGAGGCTAGTAATATTGATGCTTGACTTTTCTTACCGTTATTAGCTAATGTTTTTGCATATTTATTCCAATGTTTTAAAAATTCATCATTAGTAAATAAATCTTTTGCTAAGGAAGTCTTGTCTATTTCTGTTTTGTCTGTACTGGTGACAATTGTTTTTTTCTGATGAATACTTTTAAGTGAGAGTGCTGAAGCTCTCGTTCTTGTTTTCGATCCTTTTGAAATTAGTTTTGAATTAGTGGAGTTTGTGGTGCCTGCCAATAGGTTTTTTGAGGTTTGTTCTTTTGCTAAACCTTTTTCCTCTACGGGTCTTTCAAGTGTTTCTTTAACTTTTTTAGGCTTAAAAAAAGAAGCAGGAATTATGTAGTCAGTACTTTTTTTTTTTCTGCCTCGAAGGTAATGGATGCTATTTGCATAAGTGTTAGTTCTACTAACAAGCGCTGATTTTTACTTGCCTTATAGTTTAAATCACAGGCATTGGCTTTGTCAATTGCTTGTAGCAGGAATGGAAGGGGGGCCGCATTTGCCTGTGTCAGGTACATTTTTTTTGCACTATCTCCAACTTCCAATAAAGAAATTGTTTCGGCATTTTTTGCGACCAACAAATCTCTAAAATGTGAAGCTAGCCCATTGATAAAATGGTGTCCTTCAAAACCTTTGTCAAGCACTTTGTTAAATACTAGTAAAACTTCTGGGATGTTATTTTTAAGTAATAAATCAGTTGTTTTGAAATAGACATCATAATCAAGAACATTTAAGTTTTCAGTGACAGCTTCTCTAGTTAGATTTTCTCCGGAAAAACTAATAACTCTATCAAAAATAGACAAGGCATCTCGCATGGCACCATCTGCTTTTTGAGCGATTATATGCAGAGCGTCATCATCTGCAATAATCCCTTCACTTTTTGCAATTTTTTTCAAATGTTTTTTCGCATCTAAGACAGAAATTCTTTTAAAATCAAAAATTTGACAACGTGATAAAATTGTTGGAATGATTTTGTGTTTTTCGGTGGTTGCTAAAATAAAAATAGTATGAGCGGGCGGTTCTTCTAGGGTCTTTAAAAACGCGTTAAATGCAGCTTGCGATAACATATGAACCTCATCGATAATATAAACTTTAAATTTCCCTGTTTGGGGAGGAATACGGACTTGTTCTGTTAATGAGCGGATATCATCTACAGAGTTATTAGATGCAGCATCTAATTCAAAAATATTAAAAGAAAAGTCTTCCTCTATGTGAGTTCCTTCTGTATCATTAATTTTTTTAGCAAGAATTCGAGCACAACTTGTTTTGCCAACGCCTCTGGGGCCTGTAAACAAAAGAGCTTGTGCTAAATGATTGTTTTTTATAGCATTCTCTAGTGTGTTGGTAATAGCTTGTTGACCAACAACATCTTCAAAAATTTGAGGACGATACTTTCTGGCAGATACTATAAATTGTTCCATCGATGGTGTGAAATTGAAAGACAAATGTAGGGATTAGAATAGGGATGTACAACTAAAATATCTTTTCTGCTAAAATCATAGCAATAGCGTATTTACTTTTATTTATCTTTGAGCAGTTAAAAGACCATAGTGATTGAATTAATCAATTTATTATTTTAGTATTAACAAGTAGAATCTATGAAAGTAATAGCAATGATTCCAGCACGTTACGGTGCTTCTCGTTTTCCAGGAAAATTACTAAAAAACTTGGCAGGGAAGTCTGTAATTGTACGAACTTATGAAAGTGCTAAAAGTACCAACTTGTTTGATGAAGTATATGTGGTTACAGATAGTAGACTTATTAAAGATGAGATTGAGCAACAAGGTGGTAAGGTAGTAATGAGTTTAAAGGACCATCATTGTGGCTCTGACCGTATTGCTGAAGCTACTGTGAATTTAGATGCAGATATTGTTATTAATATTCAAGGAGATGAACCTTTTACTAAAACAGCGCCATTAAGAGATTTAATTGCGGCTTTTAAAGATGACCCAGACCAACAAATATCTTTAGCTTCCTTAGTGCATCCTATGAGTGTGTGGGAAGAAATTAAAAATCCAAATAATGTAAAAGTAGTAATGGATATTAATAATTTTGCACTGTATTTTTCACGTTCTCCAATCCCATATCCGAGAGATAAAAATATTCCTGTAACTTATTATAAACATATTGGAATTTATGCTTTTAGAAAGTCAGCATTAATTGATTTTTTAAATATGCCAATACAACAAAATGAGGCGGTAGAAAAATTAGAAGGAATTCGTTTTTTAGAGTATGGTAAAAAGATTAAAATGGTGGAAACGCCTTTTGAAGTAGTTGGAATTGACACTCCCCAAGATTTAATCCGTGCAAATAAATTATGGAAGTAGCCTATCAACATATAAAGGTTATTGCTTTTGATGCAGATGATACACTTTGGGTTAATGAGCCATACTTTAGGGAAGCAGAACATAAGGTTGCACAGCTTTTATCTTCATACGAAACACAAAATAAAATTAACCAAGAACTTTATAAAATTGAAATAGACAATTTATCTTATTATGGCTATGGAGTTAAAGGCTTTATACTTTCTATGATAGAATTAGCATTGAGTATTTCAAACCATAAGGTCTCGGTTGGTGTTATAGAACAGATTATTTCTATAGGTAAGGATATGCTTTGTAAACCTATTGAGTTGTTAGACGGGGTAAAGGAGGTATTGGAATCCCTAGGAAAACATTACAAATTGATAGTGGCTACTAAAGGAGATTTATTAGATCAGGAACGAAAACTTGAAAAGTCTGATTTGTTAGCGTACTTTCATCACGTTGAGGTGATGTCTGATAAAAAAGAAAAAGATTACCTCAAAATAATAAAACATCTAGATATAAAACCTTCAGAGTTTTTAATGGTTGGGAATTCTTTAAAATCGGATGTACTTCCTTTAATTTCAATAGGGGCTTCTGCAATTCATATTCCATATCACACAACATGGATGTATGAGCAGGTTGAAACAGTAGCACACAATTCTTCTGATTATAAAACACTCGACAACTTTACGGATTTGAAAAAAATCTTTATATCTTAAGTTTGCTATAAATATATTTCTGTAAAACCTTATTGCCTTAACGGGCTGATTATTTTGACATTATTAAAAGAAATAGCACCTCTAATAAGTTCATCTATAGTTGTTTGTAAGGCATCTATGAGTTGTATTTTTAATTGAGACTTATGATGGAGCAAACTTACTTCTCGAGCAGGAACAGGTGCTTCAAATTCTCGTAATAATTTTTGATCTTCTTTGTTTAAATCTAATGTGTGTAAGTAAGGGAGTAAGGTCATCCCTAAATTTTCTTTTGATAATTTAATGAGGGTGTCAAAACTTCCACTTTCTAATTGAAATGTTTTGTTTTTTTTTAAGTCAAATGAATTACAAAGATTTAAAATACTTTCTTTAAAACAATGTCCGTCCTTAAGTAAGAGTAATTCGTCTACATCTAGGCTGTCAACGCGTAATACGTTTTCTGAAAATAATTTGTGAGATTTTGGAATAAAGCCCACAAATGGTTCATAGTATAAAGGACGTTCTTTAATATGTTCGATTTCTAGGGGGGTGGCAGCTATAGCAGCATCAATATGACCGTCTGTTAACTTTTTTATACAATCTTCAGTGGTTAATTCTTCAATATGTAAATTTATTTTTGGATATTTTTTGCAAAAGCTCTTTAAAAAAAACGGAAGCAAAGTAGGCATAATTGTAGGAATGATGGCTAATCTAAAATCACCACCAATAAACCCTTTTTGTTGGTCAATAATATCAGTAATACGGTTGCTTTCTTCAATAATAGTTTTCGCTTGTGTAATAATTTTTTCACCTATTTGAGTGAGAGAAATCGGTTTTTTTGAACGATCGAATAGTTGAATTTCTAATTCATCCTCTAATTTTTGAATTTGCATACTCAAAGTAGGTTGTGTTACAGAACAGTGTTCTGCAGCGATTGTAAAATTTTGATATTCAGCTAGGGCTAAAATGTATTTGAGTTGCGTAATTGTCACCAATATAAGTTTTGATGATAAAGATAGTAAAAACGATTGTTTTTACTGATGCATTAGTTTAAATTTAATTCGTTGTTAAATTAAATAGTAAAAAATTCAAAGAGAGGGGTCTTAAAGAATGTTTTAGTTACAAGTGTAATTATGATTGCCAGAATTCACGTTTTTTATTTAAGGCATCTTCTTGTTTTTTGTAATTCTTTACAGAAATGACTTTTAAAAAAGAGGGATGTTGTTCAATGGCATATTCAATTTTTTTGACAATTTCATCAAAAGATTCATTTTCATAATCAATTTCTAGGGGTTTTTTAATTACCATACTCTGTAGTACACCTCGTTTTTTTATAAGCAAACCCTTTTTGTCAAAAGAACGTCTAAAACCGTCAATTACAATAGGGATCACAATAGGGTTAAAAGTTTTTATAATATGAGCAGTACCTCTTCTTATTGGGTTAAAAGGTTTGGTTGTTCCTTGCGGAAATGTGATTACCCAACCGTCATTTAATGCAATGCCAATATTACTAATATCTGACATTTTGACCTGTCTATTGATATCTTTACCGCTACTTCTCCAAGTTCTTTGTATGGAAACAGAACCCATGTAGGCAAATATTTTTGGTAATAGACCATCTTTCATAGTTTCTGCAGCTGCTATATAATACATATTAAGTTTGGGATTCCAAATATATCCGATGTTTTTCAAAGAGTCTACCCTCCCTTTTAAGGAGGAGTTGAATACGTGAAACATTGCAGCTACATCTGCAAAATAAGTTTGGTGGTTTGAAACAAAAAGAACATTTGTGTCAGGTAAATCACGAATAATTTCAGATCCTTCGATATGTAATTTATTGAATTTATTATACCTTCTATGCGAAATGATACCAATTATTCTGATAAGCCATTTTTTTATAAATAGGATATGGCCAAAAGGATTTCGTTTAATAAGTTTCACACGTTTATATTTTAGGTTTTATTTGGTAATAAATGATTTATAAAATTTACAAATTTACAAAAAAAGCTTTTTTTAAAACAATTCTTTATATTCTTTGTGATTGATTAAAATTATTGGTCTTTAGCAATTGTTAAAATAGCTTGAGCACCTGTAGCTAAATTCCATTTATTTGATGAGAGTAGTTTGTCACGGTCATCAAAAATTAGAAAACTAGCCGTATTAGGACCTGATGATCCTTGATTCAATGCTTTAAAAGAGATTGTGTTTAAACCTGGTTTTAAAGTGAGTGTAAACTGTTTGAAATTCTCCATTAGTTCAATATTTCTGATTATAGGAGTATCATTCAAATAAATTGTAATTACATCCCCATCTGCATAGGCAAAATCTTTACAAAAAATTGATATTGTTTTACTATTACTATGATAACTTCCTAAAGATTGATCAATTTTTGCATAGGTTTTATTTAATTCGGCCATTTCTTTTTTAGCTTGTTGTTCATATAGCTCCTGTTTTGATTGAATGCCTTTGGTTTTTAATTCTTTAAGTTCTTGTTCTTCTGTTTTATTTATATAAATTTTTTCTAATGATTTTTTAAGATCATCTTCCTTTGTAATAGGATTAACAAATTCATCGGTGTTAATTGAATGAATGTTTGTTGGACCAATGTTTAATGGTATCTTATGGTTATTTAACGATGTAGAATTGTCTACTTGTGCCTGAATCAAAGAATTATACATAAAAAGAGTAAGGATTGTAAATAATTTGATACAGTAAAGATTTAAATTTCTTACGATTCGTTTCATCTATTTGTGGTGATATGGTTCGTTTTTTAATATTGTAAAAGCTCGATATAGTTGTTCAACAACAAATAAGCGAATCATTTGATGTGAAAAAGTCATTTTTGAAAAAGCTATTTTTTCGGAGGCTCTTTTGTAAACCTCTTTAGAAAATCCATAAGGACCGCCAATTACAAATACCAACTGTTTAATTCCAGAATTCATTTTCTTTTGAAGGTGTGCTGAAAATTCTATAGAGTTAAAATGCTTGCCTTTTTCATCAAGTACGATTAATTGATCACTGCTGGCTAATTTGCTTAAAATGATGGTTCCTTCTTTTTCTTTTTGTTGTGTTTCAGAAAGGTTTTTTATATTTCTAATATCTCTAATAATTTCCAATTCAAATTTGACATAGTGTTTTAATCGTTTTTGATAGGTTTCTATTAATGTGAGCAAATTTTTATCATCTGTTTTACCTATGGCCAAGAGTTTTATTTTCATTTTGTAAAGGTAGTAAATACAATTTTTTAACGATGGTATATGTGAAAGGTGACATAATTAAGATTACAGACAAAGTTTTTGGGTTTACAGATAAAAAAGTATTTTTGTTTTGTTTAAAACAATAGAATATGATTAGTGATATACAGTTTGAAAAAGAATTGGATCTTATTGTAAAAAATGCCCTTAGAGAGGATGTTGGTGATGGAGATCACAGTTCTTTGGCTTGTATCCCTTTTGGTGTTATGGGAAGGGCACAGTTGCTGGTAAAAGATCGAGGGATTATCGCTGGGGTTTCTTTTGCGAAACGGATTTTTAAAGCTGTAGACACTGGTTTAGAAGTTGAAATATTTATAGAAGATGGAGCCGAAGTTACTCAGGGTGATGTGGTTTTGACGGTGTCTGGAAGTTCTCATTCGATTTTAAAAGCAGAGAGGTTGGTGTTAAATGCGATGCAGCGTATGAGTGCAATTGCTACAAAAACAAATTCTTATACAAAGATTTTAAAAGGAACGAATACAAAGATTTTAGATACGCGTAAAACAAGCCCCGGAATTCGCGCACTTGAAAAATGGGCCGTAAAAATAGGAGGGGGGGTAAACCACCGTTTTGCTTTATACGATATGATTATGCTAAAAGACAATCATATCGATTTTGCAGGAGGTATGGCAAAAGCCATTCAAAAAACACAAAATTATTTAAAAGAAACAAAAAAAGATTTAAAAATTATTGTGGAGGCAAGGAGTTTAGAAGAAATAAGAGAAATTTTAAGATTCGATGGAATTTATCGGATTTTGGTTGATAATTTTAATTACGAGGATACTAGAAAGGCAGTAGCTATGATTAATGGGAGATGTCAAATAGAATCTTCGGGAGGAATCACTGAAGAGCGTTTACGAAAATATGCCGACTGTGGTGTCGATTATATTTCATCTGGCGCATTGACGCATTCTGTACATAATATGGATCTAAGCTTAAAAGCACTTTAAAAATAGGAACACGTTTTGTCATATAAATTAGTACCTTTAAAACCTTTATGTTTAGATTAATATTTTTTAAAAATGAGTGCTACTAAAATTTCTATGGTAGACAGACTTGTAAATTTTGGGAAACAGATTAAGATTCCAGGGTTGGAAGGGATGTCTTTATACAACTTATTACATATGTACGTAATTGGGATTGTTCGGGGGGCTTTAACTTCAAGAGCTGGTGGAATATCCTATAGTTTTTTTATGGCAATGTTTCCTTTTATGCTGTTTATACTTACCTTAATTCCTTATATTCCTATTGAGGGTTTTCAGGAAAACTTTATGGTGTTTATTTCAGAAGTTTTACCACCAAAAACTTTTGACACAGTGGCTCCAATTCTAGAAGATATTGCTAATAATAAATATGGCGGTTTGCTTTCGTTTGGTTTTATAGTTTCTATCTTTTTAATGACAAATGGTGTAAATGCTGTTTTTGGAGGATTTGAATATTCTTACCACGTAACTGAAGTAAGGGGTATTGTTAAGGCATATATTATTTCATTGGGAATGTCATTATTAATGTCGGTTTTTTTAATTGTAACTGTTGCAACTTCTATTATGTTTCAATTTGGCTTGGATCTACTGGTTTTAAAAGGCTGGCTGAGTGAAGAGTTTATGTGGCTAGAAAATATGCGTTATGTCTTTTCTATCTTTATGATCTTTACAACGGTATCACTTTTGTATTATTTTGGAACGAAAGAAGGAAAAAATGTTGCTTTTTTTTCACCAGGTGCTGTTTTAACCACCATACTTTCGATTTTTACTTTTTATATTTTTGGAATTTATGTATTAAAATTTGCTAAATACAATGAACTTTATGGTTCTATTGGTACGCTGCTAATTTTAATGTTGTTTATATGGTTAAATTCCATTATACTTTTGTTGGGCTTTGAGTTAAACGCGAGTATTAATAAATTAAAGTTAGGGTATAAAAAATAACTTTATTTTTTAGAATGGTTATTTATTTTCTTTTTTGTTGCTCTTGTGCTTGTTTCATAGCCTCATCCATACGTTCTCTAAACTTACTTTTTTTCTTTTCAGGACGTTTTTTGTTTTCTTGTATTTGAGCATGAATTTTATCTTCGTCAATAATAAAGTTTTTAATGACTAGCATGATGGTAATGGTCAGTAGGTTAGAAATAAAATAATACAAACTCAATCCAGCTCCATAACTGTTAAAAAAGACCAACATCATAATAGGAGAGAAGTACATCATCATTTTCATCATCTTTTGCATATCAGGCATTCCTTCTTGTGTTGGCTGTTGCATACTCATTTGTTGACTCTGACTCATTCTCATATAAAAGAAGATGGCTATAGATGCTAAAATAGGGAACAAACTAACGTGATCTCCGTATAAAGGGATATTGAAAGGTAATTTATAAATAGAATCGTATGAGGACAGATCACTTGCCCATAAAAACCTTTTTTGACGTAGGTCAATAGCACTAGGAAAGAATCTAAAAAGCGCAAAAAACACAGGCATTTGTAGTAAAGCAGGAATACATCCGGCAAGCATACTAACGCCTGCCTTACGTTGTAGGGCCATAGTTTCTTGTTGGCGTTTCATAGCGTTTTCTTTACCGGGGTACTTTTCATTAATTTCCGTCATCTCCGGACGTAGTACCTTCATTTTAGCACTAGATAAATATGATTTATACACCAATGGAGACATAAAAATCCTTACGACGATTGTCATTAAAATGATGATAATACCGTAATTAGAAATAAAGCCTCCTAATAAAGAAAATAAAGGGATAAAGGCATTTTTATTGATCCACCCAAAAATCCCCCAACCCAATTGAATTACATTTTCAATTTCTTTGCCATAGCTTGTTAAGATATCGTAATCATTGGGGCCGATATAAAGATTAAAATTATAATTTAATTCTCCATTTGTTAAGCTTAAAGGAGCTTCTAATGAAAATGCTTTGGTGAATAAACGATCTCTTGTTTCGTCAATCACTAGGTTTTCGGAAGATAGTTTTGCTGTTTTAAACGCTTTGTCACTAATCAGAATGGTAGAAAAGAAGTGTTGCTTATAGCCTACCCAGTCAACATCTTTTTCATTCTCAGAATCATTTCCTGAAATAGATAAATCATCAATTTTACCAGCTTCTTTTTCGTAGTACAAAGCAGACATTTGATTTTCATATGAGATGCTTTTTTCATGACGGAATCCGTTTAAATTAAAGTTTAAGTTAATTGGATTTGAGTTGTCAATAATAGCATTTAACCCAATAGAACGAACAGAAAACCCTAGCATATATTCGTTGGGTTTTAATTGATAATTATATTCTAAATATTCACTTTCAGAAATTTTTAATTTCATCGACAGCATAGTCCCTTCGGCATTTTCAATTAAGACTGGTTGAAAAACGAGGTCCTTTGTGTTAAAGATTTGCTTGTTCGTAGTACCAAAGTTGATATTAAAAGAGGCATTGGCATCTTTGATCATATACAAGGGTAAAGAATCAAATGTTTTATAATTTTTAATTAGGGCTTCTGTAATTTGAGCTCCTTTATTAGAAAAGGTTAGTTTTAAAACACTGTTTTCTAAAATTGTTATTCCTGATTCAGAGACATTTAAAGATGCTGAATATGAAAAATCACCTAATTGTTCTAATATCTGAGAATCAACTAAAGGGGCTGTTGAGTCATTTTTTGTCGTCTTAGAGTTGCTTTCCGAGTTATTTAAACTGCTTTCAAAAGCTTGTTTTTCTGTATTTGGTGTATTGGAATTCTGTTCAACAGGAGCTTGGTTATTATACATATACCAAAGCATAATTGCTCCAAGTAATATAAATCCGATCAATGAATTTGCATCAAACTTTTTTTCTTCCATTGTTTTTTATTTTTATTAAATATCTTTTTGGAATTTTATTGTTTTAAAGAGTAGGTTAAGCTAGCACTCACAAATTTTATAAATAAAGGGTGTGGATTTAATACCGTACTCTTATACTCTGGATGGTATTGTACGGCAACAAACCAAGGGTGGTCCTTAACTTCGATAATTTCTGCCAATGCTGTTTTAGGATTTACGCCTGTAACAATCATACCTGCGTCTGTGAGCTGTTTTAAATAGTGATTGTTAAATTCATAACGGTGTCTGTGACGTTCGCTAATCAATTCAGATTTATATGCCTCAAATGCTTTAGATTCGGGTGTTATTTTGCAATCCCAAGCACCTAAACGCATAGTACCTCCTTTATCTGTTATGTTTTTTTGATCCTCCATCAAATTAATGACCGGATTTGCACAGTTTTCATCCATTTCTAAAGATCCTGCATCAAGTATTCCCAACACATTTTTACTGTATTCAATCACAGCCATTTGCATTCCTAAACAGATACCAAAAAAAGGGATTTTATTTTCTCTAGCATATCTAACAGCAGCTATTTTTCCGTCTATTCCTCTGTTGCCAAAACCTGGGGCGACTAAAATACCGTGTAACCCAGCAAGCTTTTTGGGAATGTTTTCTAAAGTGAGGTTTTCAGAATGAATCCATTGAATTTTCACTTTTACTTCGTTATAAGCTCCCGCATGGATAAAAGCTTCAGAGATTGATTTATAAGCGTCGCGTAACTCTACATATTTGCCGATTAATCCAATCTTAATTTTATTTTTTGGACTCTTGTGTTTGTCTAAGAATTTGTTCCAAGAGACTAATTTTGGTTGGTCGTTGTCACAAAGGTTTAATTTTTTTAAAACAACTTTATCTAAACCTTCGTAAAACATCAAATTTGGAACATCGTATATTGTTTCTGCATCTAATGAAGAAATGACGTCTTCTTTTTTAACATTACAGAATAGCGCTAATTTATGTTTGATATCATCAGAAATAATTTTCTCAGATCTACATACCAATACATTAGGACTCACACCACTTTGCATAAGCATCTTTACAGAGTGCTGTGTAGGCTTAGTTTTTAATTCACCTGCTGCAGCTAGGTAAGGGATTAATGTTAAGTGTATAACAATCGCATTGTGTTCACCCAATTCCCATAATAATTGACGGACAGATTCTACATACGGCAAGGACTCAATATCACCAACAGTTCCTCCAATTTCTGTGATAATCACATCGTATTCACCTGTTTTACCCAGTATTTGAATTCGCTCTTTAATTTCATTTGTTATATGAGGAATTACTTGAACTGTTTTTCCTAAAAATTCACCTTTGCGTTCTTTGTCAATAACGGACTGGTAAATCCTCCCAGTAGTGATATTATTAGCTTGTGAGGTAGGGATATTTAAAAAACGTTCGTAATGACCTAAGTCTAAATCTGTTTCCGCCCCGTCATCTGTCACATAGCACTCACCGTGTTCATATGGATTTAGCGTACCTGGATCGATATTGATATAAGGATCTAACTTTTGAATTGTTACAGAGTACCCTCTTTCTTGAAGTAATTTAGCTAGAGAAGCGGCTATAATCCCCTTCCCAAGAGATGAAGTTACGCCTCCTGTTACAAAAACGTATTTGGTTTCTTTCATTATCCTTAGGTTTCGACAAAAGTACTAACTCTTTTGTAGTTTACAAACCAAAATATTGTAAAAAAGCTTTATGCTTTTACAATTGCATTTTTTTTTACAAATATTTTGTGTCAGATAACAAGAGTACATGTTATTTTTGGTTGAAAACAGCTTTAAAAGGAGTGTCAAAAGCCGCTCGTGAAAAAGGTTAATTTACAAAAAACAAATCTCTTTAGCGAAATTATGAAAGAAAGGGTTAAGAAAGATAATAAATGAAAGCACAGAAATCCGCCCGCCTTCACATAGAAACTCTCTACAACAGAAAACAGCAACCTCCTAAGGCCTCAGGTTATTCACCACTACGGTATGAACTGGCTCGAGACTAAAAGGACACCAAAAGATAACAAAGCCAAGAAACTCAGAATAAGAGTCATAGCAGAGCATCTAAAATTTTTTTTACTTTTCATAGCATTTTGGTTTAAAGTAAACAATTTTAAAAAATCAAAACATTGAAACAGCTATCGTAATTAAGGCACGAGCTGATCCAATACAAAAAATACACCAATCAAAAACATAGTGCCTAGACCTACAATAAACATTGTCAGGTGTTTAAAACTTTTTCTACTTTTCATTTTTCTTATTTTATACAAATTAAAAAAATATACTATTCTCAATAGAGAGAATATTCGCAATTGCGAATTAACGTAGGGGGGGGTAAATAATGAAACTCGACAACTGGAGCCTTTTTAAAAGACAGCCACAGCTTCATTTCGTAAAAACATTCTTTTCCAATTTCAGCAATTAATTCTCATAGAACTCAGGACTAAGTTACAAAAATAAAATAAAACCAACAATTTTTTATAAAATTTATATAGAAAATGAAAAAGGGGGTATTGCGGAAATTATAACATTATTGAAGTAGTGCCGCACGTAAGATACGAATAGGGTGTAGGGCTTTTTTGGCAACACCATCTATTATTTGGTGTCTACAACTTACGCCTGAAGCTGCTATGCAAATAGAAGGTGCTAATTTTCTAAGTATAGGAAACAAGCTGTCTTCCCCTACTTGCATACTCAGTTTATAGTGTTCTTTTTCGTAACCAAAAGAACCTGCCATGCCACAACAACCCGTTGTGAGAATAGATACGGTATAATTTTTAGGGATATTTAGGATTGAAAAGGTGGCCGCTATAGAACTCAGCGATTTTTGGTGGCAATGCCCGTGAATTTTGATTGTTTTTACCTCCTTTGTAAATTGATTAGAGGAAATATTCCCTCTTTCAAAAGCCGTTTTTAAAAATTCTTCTATAGTAAAGGTGTTTTTAGAAATTTCAAAGGCTTTTTCTTTATTGTCTGCTAAGCGAAGGTATTCATCTCTAAAGGTTAAAATTGCTGAAGGTTCTATACCGATTAAAGGATAATCTTTTGAAATAAGGTCTTTAAATATTGAAATATTTATGTTTGCTTTTTCTTTTGCTAGGGAGAGTAATCCCTTCGAAATGGCACTTCTGCCACTTTCACAATGATTGACGATGATGGGTTTATAACCGATTGCAGAGAGCAATTCCAAACAATCAATGCCTGTTGAAACGTCATAATGGTCGGTGAACTCATCACAAAACACATAAACTGATCCAAAAACTTTATTGCCTCTATGTAAATTTACTTGATTTTTGAGATACCACTTTCGAAGTGTTGTATGTGCTACATGTGGAATTTTTCTTTCTGTAGCAATTCCTACTATTTTTTTAAAAAGAGTGGTGTTTAATAAGTAATTACTCAGTTTAGGGATCTTACTAGCTATTTTATTATATCGAGCAGTATTTGCAAATAATTTATTTCGAAATGGAACCCCGTTTTCTATAGAATATTGGTGTAAAAATTCTGATTTTAAGGTTGCTATATCAACGTTACTAGGACATTCACTTGCACAGGCCTTACAGCTTAAACACAAATCAAATACTTTGTACAGTTCTTTATGGTTAAATCTATTTTTTTTTTCGCTATTTGTTAAAAACTCTCTTAAGATATTTGCACGAGCCCTAGTACTGTCTTTTTCGTTTTTGGTGGCTCTGTAGCTAGGACACATTGACCCGCCTGCTTCAATAGGTTTTAAACAGTCTCCAGAACCGTTGCATTTTTCAGTGAGTCGTAAAATACCGTTACTATCATTAAAATCTAAAAGGGTTGAAATGATGGGTTCCTTTCTTTCAGGTTGATATCTAAGGCCAATATCCATAGCCTGGGCGTTAACAATCTTACCTGGATTAAAAATATTTTTAGGATCAAAAGATGTTTTGATTTTCCTTAGTAGTTCATAGTTTTTTGCACCAATCATTAAGGGAATAAATTCTGAACGAACAATTCCGTCGCCGTGTTCACCACTAAATGATCCCTGATATTTTTTTACCAATTCTGCAGTTTTAGTTGTTATTTCCCTGAACAAAACGACATCTGCTTTCTTTTTTAAGTTTAAAATTGGTCGTAAATGAATTTCACCAGCCCCTGCATGTGCGTAGTATACAGCTTGTTGATGATATGAGTCCATCATTTTGGTAAACGCTGAGATGTATTTAGGTAGGTCCTTAAGCTCAACAGCTGTATCTTCAATACAAGCTACTGCTTTTTTGTCACCTACGATATTTCCTAATAAGCCTAGTCCTGCTTTTCTGAGCTCATGAACCTTGGCAATATCATTTGAAACGATTTTAGGGTGGTGATATCCATAGTTGTTTGATTTTAGATCATTGATTAATTTTTCCGCCAAATGATTGCTAATTTCGTTAGAATCTGAAGCAACTTCTAATAGTAAAATTGCAGCAGGGTCACCTTTTATAAAAAACCTGTTTTTTTCTTGTTTTCGATTGTTTTTTGTGCAATCTAAAATAATCTTATCTATCAATTCACAAGTATAAAGATTGTGTTTCATCGCAGTTACAACAGCTTCTAAGCTCTCTGAAATGCTATTAAAATGTACGGCTAAAACTGTTGAATGTTTGGGAGGCAACAAATCTAATTGGAGGGTGATTTCAGTAGTAATAGCTAAAGTTCCTTCACTTCCGCAGAGGAGTTTTGAAAGATTGATTTTTTTTTCTTTCCCACCAAATAGTGTCGAATTTAATAAGGAATCTACCGCATATCCAGTATTTCTCCTATGAATTGTCGGCTTTGGAAATTCTTTGTGAATTTCATCTTGAATAGTGACATTTGACAATTTGTTAAACAAGGTCCTATAAATTCGGTTTTCTAGAGAATGTCCTTTTGTTTTTTGTTTAAATTCTTTTGAGGATAAATTTCCAAAGGTAGCCTTTGTGCCGTCGCTTAAAATAGTTTTTATTTCAAGAACTTTGTCACGGGTAACACCGTATTGAATGGAAGTTGTACCTGATGAATTATTACCAACCATTCCTCCAATCATACATCGATTCGAGGTAGAGGTGTTTGGACCAAAAAATAAACCATAGGGTTTTAAAAACCGATTTAAATCATCTCTTATAACACCGGGTTGTACTGTAATGGTCTTATTTTCTTTGTCAAAAGAAAGGATTTCATTAAAATATCTAGAAGTATCTACGATAATACCATCTCCAACACATTGTCCAGCTAAAGATGTTCCTGCAGTTCTTGGAATTAAAGAAAGTTTATTTTTAGTTGCGAAGTCAACAAGTTTTTGGAGATCAGATATGTTTTTCGGAAAGGCAACACCTTGTGGTATTTTTCTATATACAGAAGCGTCTGTAGCGTAGATAACCTGATGGATTTTGTCATTATAAAAGTCTCCATCAAGGTGTTCTTTTAACTTCTTAAATGGAGGTTTTTTATACATCAGAGCGTTTAATTAATTTAACAAAATGAGGGTAAATATAAACATATAATTGAGATTGTAAGAGGCGACATGTTATATTTTTTATCTGATTTGAAGTATTTAAAAATGTTAACTACCTGTTCATTTTTATTTTTATAATCGCCTTAAAAACAAAAGAGAATTTGTAGTTTTGTGCTTTAATTTTTAAATTTTAGGTAATGCAACGTGACCAAATGATATTTGATCTAATTCAAGATGAAAAAGAAAGGCAATTAGAAGGACTAGAACTTATTGCTTCTGAAAATTTTGTAAGTGAGCAAGTGATGGAGGCTCAGGGCTCTGTTCTGACAAATAAATATGCTGAGGGTTACCCTGGAAAACGTTATTATGGAGGATGTGAGGTGGTTGATGTTGTAGAACAAATTGCCATTGATCGTGCAAAAGAATTGTTTGGAGCTGTCTATGTTAATGTTCAGCCTCATTCTGGATCTCAAGCAAATGCAGCAGTTTATTTAGCAGTTTTAAAGCCAGGAGATAAATTATTAGGATTTGATCTTTCTCATGGAGGACATTTAACACATGGTTCCCCTGTAAATTTTTCGGGAAAGACCTATCAATCCTGTTTTTACGGTGTTGATGAGTCTACAGGAGTTTTAAATTACGATAAAATTCAAGAAATTGCTAATAAAGAGAAGCCTCAGATAATTATTGCAGGAGCCTCTTCTTATTCTAGAGATATCGATTTTAAACGTTTTCGTGAAATTGCAGATAGTGTCGATGCTTATTTGTTAGCGGATGTTTCTCATCCTGCAGGAATGATTGCAAAAGGTTTATTAAATGATCCAATGCCTCACTGTCATTTTGTTACAACGACTACACATAAAACTTTAAGAGGCCCCAGAGGAGGAATGATTATGATGGGGCAAGACTTTGAAAACAAAATGGGAATTACTCTTAAAAACGGTTCTTTGCGTAAAATGTCAGCGATTTTAAATGGGTCTGTTTTTCCTGGTATGCAAGGAGGACCATTAGAACACGTAATTGCAGCCAAGGCTGTTGCTTTCGGTGAAGCGTTGACAGATAAATTTTTACACTATCAAATTCAAGTAAAAAAGAATGCCGCGACTTTGGCCGCTGCCTTTGTTTCAAAAGGGTATAAATTAATTTCTGGAGGTACTGATAATCACTGTATGTTAATAGATCTGCGAAATAAAAATCTTTCGGGAAAAGATGCCGAACAGGCTCTTGTAAAAGCAGCCATTACAGTGAATAAAAATATGGTCCCTTTTGATGATAAATCTCCTTTTGTAACTTCAGGAATTAGAATTGGAGCAGCAGCAGTAACTACACGTGGTTTAAAAGAAGAGGAGATGCTTGAAGTTGTTAATTTGATAGATGAGGTAATTGCAAATTTTGAAGACGAAACTATCTTAAAATCGGTTGCCGCAAAGGTAAATACTTTAATGGCTGGAAGACCTTTGTTTAATGGTTAGAATTTTTACAGGAATCTGAAAGGATTTTTGTTTACCTCCTTGGGTGAAATTTATTTATAACTTCTTTTAAAAAACGCTTATCTAGATGCATATATATTTCAGTTGTAGTAATACTTTCATGGCCTAACATTTGTTGTATTGATCTTAAATCAGCCCCTCGTTCTAATAAGTGGGTTGCAAACGAATGTCGAAAAGTATGAGGACTTATTTTCTTTTTAATGCCAATCTTAAGAGCTAGATTTTTAATGATTGTAAAAATCATAACTCGGGTTAATTGTTTGCCTCTCCGATTTAAAAACAAGCTGTCTTCAAACCCTTCCTTAGGACGTGTATGAAGGCGAATATACTTAAGGTGAGTTTTGATATATTGTTGCGTTTTTTGATTGATAGGGACAAAACGTTGTTTGTTTCCTTTTCCAATAACTCGTATAATTCCTTCATCAAAAAACAAATCTGAAATTTGTAGTGAGATTAATTCGCTGACACGTAATCCACAGCTATAAAGAGTTTCTAAAATAGTTTTATTACGTTCTCCTTGAGGATGACTTAAATCAATGGCACCTATCAATTCATCTATTTCTTTTACAGAAAGTACATCTGGGAGTGTGCGACCTGTTTTTGGCATTTCGATAAGTTCAGTTGGGTTATCATTTCTGTAGTTTTCAAAGATTAGATAATCGAAAAAATTCCGAAGTCCAGATAAGAGACGTGCTTGAGATTTTGGATGGATTTTCTTAGAGTTGTCGTAAATAAATTTTAATAAAATGTCTTTGTCTATTTTTTTAGGGTTTACGACTATTTTAGCTTCTTCTAAATAAGAAATTAGTTTTTGGACATCTCTTTTATAACTTTTTAAAGTATTGTTCGAGAGTCCTCTCTCAATTTTTAAATAATGTTCGTAATCTTTTAAAGAAGAAATCCAATCCATATGTAAATATATCAAACTATTTTTAGATTGTTTGAAAAATTGTATCCCTACATAATTATAAGGGATTATGAACTTTTACTAAATAATTAGGAATAATTAAGAAAAGAAAAGAATTTTTTAAATAACATTCTTACTTTTGTTTTTTGATTAACCTAAATACTTATGAAAATTATAATTATAAACGGTCCGAATTTAAACCTCCTTGGGAAAAGAGAGCCCGATATCTACGGAACGGCTAGTTTCGAGGATTATTATATAGTTTTGAAAGAAAAATTCCCTAAAGTTGAGTTGGTGTACTTTCAATCAAATCACGAAGGGGAATTGGTTGATAAGTTACATGAATTAGGATTTTCTTATGACGGTATTATTATAAATGCAGGTGCTTATACACATACATCAGTAGCTATAGGAGATGCTATTAAGGGTATAAAAACGCCTGTTATAGAAGTACATATATCTAATGTGCATGCAAGAGAGGAATTTAGACATCATTCTTACCTTTCTGCAAATGCTAAGGGAGTGATTTTAGGTTTCGGATTAAATAGCTATGAATTAGCTATTAGAAGTTTTATATTGCCTCAGACTTAATAAAAACAATTTCTTTCTTCTAGTTTAAGGAATGAGTTGTTTTTAATTCTTAATTTTTAAATGAGACAGGTCTCAAAATTTATTTTTTACAGATTATTAGGATGGAAACTTCTAGGTTCATTTCCTAAAGACTTAAAAAAATATGTAATTATTGTAGCCCCCCATACAAGTTGGACGGATTTTGTATTGGGACTTTTTCTTAGGTCAATTACCGGTGTAAAACCTTATTTTATGGCAAAAAAGGGCCTTTTTAAAAAACCCTTTGGCTGGTTTTTTAAATCCTTGGGAGGAATTCCTATAAATAGAGTTTCTTCACAGAATTATGTAAATTATTTTGTTAAGGAGTTTAATAAAAGAGATACTTATATTATAACGCTTACTCCAGAAGGTACTCGAAAAAAAGTTGATCAATGGAAGACAGGGTTTTACTATATTGCAAAACAGGCGAATGTACCATTGGTAAAAGTAGCGATAGATTATAAAACTAGAGAAATACGTATTGCAACACCTTACTCTATTACAAATGACAAAGAGGGTGATTTTAAACAGTTCCACAGTTATTTTGAAGGGGTTGTTGGGAGGTGTTTTTAAAAAGACTTAAATATAAGTCTATGATTTGTATAAATAAATTAAAAAAATATTAGATGAAACGAATCGTAAGAAATTTAAATGTATGAAAAAAGTGGCCTTACATTGGAAAATTCTAATAGGAATGTTTTTGGGAGTCGTTTTAGGATTTGTAATGCTTCAATTTAGTTGGGGAAAAAATATCGTGGAAGATTGGATTGGTCCCATTGGAGTTATCTTTGTTCGTATGCTAAAATTAATAGCCATCCCACTAATAATTGCCTCATTGATCAAAGGAATTTCCGATTTAAAGGACATATCAAAATTTAAGTCGATTGGAATTAAAACAATCGTGGTTTATATAAATACAACAATACTTGCTATTGCTATAGGGCTTGTAATTGTAAATCTCGCAAAGCCAGGTGAAGGCATTTCTCAAGACACAATCGTGCGACTTAAAAAGACATATGCCTCTAATGTAAAAATTCAAGAACGAATTTATGAAGCGAACAAGGAGCAGGAGAGAGGACCTTTGCAATTTCTAGTAGATATGGTTCCAGATAACGCTTTTAAAGCGATGACGAATAATAAGATGATGCTTCAAGTAATCTTTTTCTCAATTTTTTTGGGAATTAGTATGCTTTTGGTTCCTGAGAAACAAGTTAAACCTTTGAAATTATTTTTTGAGGCGCTTAATTCTGTGGTACTTAAAATGGTAGATCTAATAATGCTCTTAGCGCCTATAGCTGTTTTGTCACTATTAGCAACGGTGATTGTTAATACTAATGATACTACTGTTTTATTTGCATTGCTCCGTTATGTTGGTGTTGTCGTTATGGGGTTGTTATTAATGATTGTTTTTTATCTTATTTTTGTGGCTGTTTATACCAAGAAATCACCTATTTGGTTTTTAAAACAGATAGCCCCTGCTCAATTATTAGCTTTTTCAACAAGTTCGAGTGCTGCAACCTTGCCTGTTACTATGGAAAGGGTGGAAGAACACATAGGGGTTGACAAAGAAATTTCAAGTTTTGTATTACCTGTTGGTGCGACCATTAATATGGATGGTACTAGTTTATACCAAGCAGTTGCTTCTGTATTTATAATACAAGTATTATGGCCAGAAGGGTTGGTCTTTAGCAACCAGCTCATTATTGTTTTAACTGCTTTGATGGCATCTATTGGTTCTGCTGCTGTTCCTGGGGCAGGGATGGTTATGTTGGTTCTTGTTTTAGATGCTATTGGTTTTCCAAAAGAATTACTTCCTATTGGCTTAGCTTTGATTTTTGCAGTAGATCGACCCTTAGATATGTTGCGAACGAGTATAAATGTAACAGGTGATGCTTGTGTTTCTATGCTTGTTGCGAAGTCCGAGGGAAAATTAGGTGAGCCTCATGTTCAAAACTGGGATGATGATTATCCTCAAAAATAAGAATTTAGCATAAAGTGATTTAAGATCTTTAGATAGAAATATTCTGTATAAAACTTTTTTATTAGATCAATTTCTTTAAGGCTAGCACCCTGAATACAAATACTTTATATGTATTTGTGTTAACAATAAGTTTAACGATACTTATCATAAAAGAAAAATACTATTTGTGTTTTTAAAAACAATTTATAATTTGTTGGGCAATTTTTAGTGCATTTGCTCCTTGGTTTAATGATACTATTGGAGTAGTGTCAGTGTTTATTGCAAGAGCAAAAGATTCCAATTCATCTAAAATAGCGTTATTGTCTTCTATTGTTGGATTTTCAAAAAAGAGTTGTTTTTTAATACCCTCAGCATTTTGAAGAACCATGGCAAACTCATCAGGACTTTCAGGCGCATCTTTCATACGGACCAATTCGCTCTTTTTTTCTAGAAAATCGACAGAAATATAGGCGTCTTTTTGAAAAAAACGAGATTTACGCATGTTTTTCATAGATATTCTACTTGCCGTAAGATTAGCCACACAACCATTTTTAAATTCAATTCGTGCATTGGCAATATCAGGAGTTTCAGAAATCACAGAAATACCACTAGCATCAATCTTATTTACTTCAGAATTTACCACACTTAAAATAATATCAATATCGTGAATCATTAGATCCAATACTACTGGAACATCTGTTCCTCTAGGATTGAATTCTGCTAATCGGTGAGTTTCGATAAACATAGGTTGACTAATTGCATCTTTTACAGCTGTAAATGCAGGATTAAAACGTTCAACGTGTCCGACTTGTCCACGAACTTTGTGTTTTTTGGCAAGCTTTCTTAAAAAATTGGCTTCCTCTACGGTTTGAGTAATTGGTTTTTCAATAAAAACATGTTTACCTTTTTCAATAGCTTGTTTGGCACAGTTAAAATGTGATAACGTAGGGGTTACAATATCAACCACATCTACCGCTTCTATAAGTTCCTCGACAGAATTGTATGCTTTGTAACCAAATTCTGTCGCTACGGTTGTTCTATTTTCTTTGCTAGGGTCAAAGAATCCTGTAAGATTGTATTTTTTTGATTGAGCTAGTAATCTCAAATGTATTTTACCTAAATGACCTGCTCCTAAAACACCTATTTTTAACATTCTTTTTAATTATATTGTTAACACTAATCGTTGAGAAAATATATAAAATTCATACAATAATAAAATGGAGATACTGTATATAACTTTTAAGCAAAAATAGAAATCTTTGGGGATTAATTGCTAATTTTGAACTTTCAAAACTTAAAAAATTTGTGAAAGATACACACAAACACCAAGGGCTTAGAAATCAGTTAGCTAAAACAGTTGAAAAAAAAGGAATAACTGATAAAAAAGTATTGGCTGCCATTACTAAAATTCCACGTCATTTGTTTTTGGATTCTAGTTTTGAAAGTTTTGCATATCAAGATAAAGCATTCCCTATTCTAGCGAATCAAACCATTTCTCAACCCTATACAGTTGCCTACCAAACACAGTTGTTAAAAATTCAACCGGGTGATAAAGTCTTAGAAATCGGAACAGGATCAGGTTATCAAACAGCTGTGCTATTAGAATTACAAGCAGAGGTTTATACAATAGAACGTCAAAATGAGTTATTCAAAAAAACCAAACGTTTTCTTCCAAAATTGGGATATTGTCCAAAACATATGTGTTTTGGCGATGGTTATAAAGGTTTAAAAGATTATGCTCCGTTCGATAAGATCATAGTAACAGCAGGAGCTCCTATTGTTCCTAAAAACTTATTAGCGCAATTAAAGATAGGAGGAATTCTTGTCATTCCAGTAGGTGAGAAAAAGCAGACCATGCATCTCTACAAGAGGAGAGGAGTTAAAGATTTTGAAAAACACACCTTAGACGATTTTATATTCGTTCCGATGTTAAAAAAAAAGAACTAAAAACGAATGTAAATTCAAATTTGTCGAGCTTTATTTAATCGTATTTTGCGTAAAAGTTCCCTTTCCATTTGCCTTGTACCCGCATTATTTGTTCAAGTACATCCCGAACACATCCTTCGCCTCCTTTTTTAGGAGATACGTAAATAGATAATTCCTTAATTTCTGGGCTTGCATCTGATGGGCAACAGGGAAAACCAATTCTTTCCATTACAGGGTAATCAGGAATATCATCCCCCATATACAGGGTCGTTTTAGGATTGACATTATTGGCTTTTACAAATTCTAAAAAAGGCTGGATCTTATCGTGAATACCAAGGTGTATATTTTTAATTCCCAGGCCTTCCAAACGACTTTGTACACCTTCATTTGTTCCGCCAGAAATGATACAAATTTTAAAACCTGCATTTATAGCAGCTTTTATGGCGTAGCCGTCTTTAACGTTCATATGACGCAAGAGTTCTCCATTTGGATAAACCGTTACGATTCCATTAGTTAGAACTCCGTCGACATCAAATATTAAGGTGTCTATTGTTGGCATTAATTCTTTATAACTTTTTCCCATATATTTCTTAATTTGTTTTTAAAATAGCTTCGCTCAGCAATGTATATATTTTTTTTTGGTTTTCATTTAGATTTTCTAAATGGATACCCATTGTTTCTATGTCATTTCTCAAGGCAGGGCCGGTTTGATTTACGGTCGGAGATTGTAAGATGGCTTTTTGGGCAGTCTCTGTAATTAAAGGGTGTAACAATTTAAAAGGAACCTGATTTTTTACACAAAGATCTTCGGAAATGCGATAGAGATGATTGACAAAATTATTAACAAAAACCGCTCCAATATGTAAACTTTTACGTTGTGTAGAGTTTATTTTAAAAACATGGTTAGAGATGCTATTTGCGAGTGTGTTTATTAAAATTTCATCTTTCTTATTAGTCGTTTCAACACATATAGGAACATTCATAAAGTTTACTTCTCTATCTTTTGTAAATGTTTGTAAAGGGTAGAAAACACCTGTTCTTTTAACGGCTTTAAGAATTTTTAATGACATTGCTCCAGAGGTGTGTGCCAGTAAGCCATTTAAATTTTGCAAGTGTTTAGAAAGAGATTCAATAGCTGAATCTTTTACAGCTAATATATAAATGTCGGCCGGCATGATTGTTTCAATTTTATCAGTAATTTTAGTATCTGATTCAAAGTGCTTTATATGGGTGAGGGTTCTATTGTAAATCTGACATAGTTTAATGTTTTTGGTTTTAAAAAAACTTTTTGCCAAGTGATTTGCTAGGTTTCCTCCACCAAGTAGTACAATCTTTAACATATAGCGAATATAACGTATTCTGAAATAGAAAAAAACCTTTTTTAAAAAGGAATTTGTATTTTTGAAGTACAATTAAAAATAAATATCCATGTTATGAAATACACATTACTTGCTGTATTATTTATTTTAACACTATGTGGTATGACAGGTCATTTTTTAAAAGATACATCTAAAATGGAGATACAAGAGGCTCAAACAGTTTATCAGTTTATCGTAAAGGATTTGCAAGGAAATGACTTTGATTTTTCTTCACTCAGAGGAAAAAAAATCATGGTCGTCAATACCGCTTCAAAATGTGGATTAACCCCTCAGTACAAAGGTTTACAGGAATTATATGATAGTTATAAAGACAAGGGGTTTGTGATTGTTGGATTTCCGTCAAATGATTTTTTATGGCAAGAACCCGGTAGTGCTGATGAAATTGCTGCTTTTTGTAAACTCAATTACGGCGTAACTTTTCCGATGTTAGAAAAAATTAAAGTAAAAGGTAAAAATAAACATCCTGTATATACCTTTTTGACAGAAAAGGGAAAAAATGGATTTCAAGATTCAAAGGTAAAATGGAATTTTCAAAAATACCTGATAGATAGAGAAGGGTATTTAAAAAAAGTAATCCCTCCAAAAACGGTACCTCATGATCTAGAGATTATTTCTTGGATAGAGGAGGAGTAGTTAAATTTAGATAAAATTAAAGAGATGAAATTAGATATATTGGCAATAGGAGCACATCCTGACGATGTGGAGTTGGGTTGTGGCGCTACCATTGCTAAAGAGGTTTCTCTGGGCAAAAAGGTAGGGATTTTAGATCTTACCAAAGGAGAATTGGGTACTCGAGGCACCCCAGAAATAAGGGACAAAGAAGCTGTTAAGGCAGTAGAAATCTTAGGGGTTTGTTTTCGAGAAAATTTGGGTTTTTCAGATGGGTTTTTTGTAAATGACAAGGAACATCAATTCGAAATTATAAAACAAATCCGAAAATACCAGCCAGAGATTATTTTATGCAATGCTCCAGAAGATAGACATATAGATCACCCAAAAGCAAGTGAGTTAGTTATGGCTGCTTCGTTTTTATCGGGTTTGAGAAAGATTGAGACTCATTATAATGGTAAAAAACAATCAGTATGGCGTCCTAAACAAATTTATCATTACATACAGTGGAAAAATTTACAACCTGATTTTGTTGTAGACGTGTCAGGTTTTATGGGGCTTAAAGAAAAGGCTGTAAGAGCTTATAAATCACAGTTTTTTGATTCTAATAGCAAAGAGCCGAGTTCGCCAATTACCAGTAAAAATTTTATAGAAAGTGTGTTGTATCGCGCCAAAGATTTGGGTAGGATTATAGGGGTAGAATACGGTGAAGGTTTTGTATCATCGCGCACCTTAGCTGTAAAAAAATTAGACGATTTAATCTAGTAAAATATTTGTACAATTATTGAAATAGTGTAAATTTGCACGCATTAAACACGGTGGTTGTAGCTCAGTTGGTTAGAGTATCGGTTTGTGGTACCGAGTGTCGCGGGTTCGAGTCCCGTCTTCCACCCAAATAGATAAGGAAAGGTCCTCAAGGGCCTTTTTTTATAAAGGATCACTTTAATTTTTTAAATTAAATGAGTAATATTAAAGAGCGTTGGGGTATAAAGTCAAATTTTCAGCTTTTATTGATTTTTATCGTCTTTGCTATTAACGGTAGTTTAGCGACTGTACTTGCTGATCCTGTAACCAATTTTATCGGCCTTAGTAAAGAACAGGTCCAGGGTTTTATTTATTGGCCCGTAAGAATACTAATTATCTTTCCCATTTATCAGATCACGATTGTTTTTGTTGGAGCCCTGTTTGGTCAATTTGCATTTTTTTGGAACCTCGAAAAGAAGATGTTAAAACGTATTGGTTTTAAACGTTTTTTTAAAGAATCTTAAATATAAGATAGGAGAAAGGTGTTTCCCATTCATTTTGTTGTATTTTTTATTTTAACAAATGCTATTTAACATAATGTAAATTATAGTACAAATGTATTACATAAGTAAAACACCGAATACTGTGTATTTAGGTCTATATCGGTAACGATAAATTGAATCAAGACAAAATTGTTTAGTATCAGACTTATATTTTTTTAACCTTGACAGCATTCATTCCTTTCATTCCTTTCTCAAGTTCGAAGCTAACTTTGTCATTTTCTTTAATTTCATCAATCAAACCATTCACGTGTACAAAGTATTTTTCTTGGGAGTCTAAATCATTGATAAAACCAAAACCTTTAGAATCGTTAAAAAAAGCCACTTTTCCCTTGTGTACAGGGTCAATATCTTCAGCTACTTTTTTTGGAATGCCAATTTCAATACTCTCTGCGCTTACTTTAATTTTATTTGCAGGATCAGGTGGCGTATCTGTTAAATTGCCGTATTCATCAACATACGCCATCATATTTTCTAAGCCACCACCTTTGGAATTTGCTTTACGCTCTTCCTTTTTTTTTATTTTTAGTTCCCGTTTTTTTAAACGCTTCTTTTCTTTTTCTTTTTTGTTAAATGTTTGTTCTGATTTTGCCATTTGAATTGGGTTAAGGGGTATTTGTAAGGTTGTTATAAAAGTATTTGTTTCTATTATCTAAATAGGTGTAAATTTTTTTAGATCTAAATTAATAATCTCGTAGTGAGAATCATGTGCTAAGGTTTTTCCGTCTTTAATCACAATTAACTGTGGTGATTGGTGTATTACCTGAAATTTTTTAATGATCGCATCTGAAATAGATCGGTAACTTAATAGGTCCAAATAATAAAAGTTTATTATATGGTTTAAATTTGTGTTTTTTATTTCAAATTGTCTAAGAACATTTTTACTGATGATGCAACGCGTACTGTGTTTGAATATCACTGAAACCTGATCATCACTATCTGTAATACTATTTAACTCGTCTATTGATTTTAAAGGGAGCCAATTTAGTTTAGCCGCCTCATCCTCTATTTTTACTTCGGATTTATTAAATAACCCATCAAAAATACCCATTATAAATAATAGTTTTACGTTTCCTAAACAAAAATACTATAAACTTTTATCATTGTTAGTAATTAAATCTAGATATTATTATTTATTTTAGGATGAAATTTTGTCGGATATTTGTAATAAAATAGGTCATTTTGACCTATAAAATGCTTTGTTTGTAGCCATTTTGACGTATGGTAATTCAATTTTTGAATTTGGAATATAATTTGAAAATAATATATCGAATGTAAATAGAAAACAAATGAATTTCAATAATTTTACAATAAAATCGCAAGAAGTTGTTCAAAAAGCCCAACAGATCACACAAGGCTATGGACATCAACAAATTGAAAACACGCATCTTTTTAAGGCAATCTTAGAAGTCGATAAAAATGTGACCCCTTTTATATTAAAAAAATTAGCTATCAATATCGATGTTTTTAATCGAGTTTTAGATAATTCTTTAATAAGTTTTCCTAAAGTTACTGGTGGGAATATCACACTTTCGAATACGAGTAATTCAACCCTAATCTCTGCCGCTAACATTGCTAAAAAAATGAAGGATGAATACGTTTCAATAGAACATTTAATTCTGGCAATCTTTAAGAGCAAGGATGTTGTTTCTCAACAATTAAAAGATCAAGGTGTATCAGAAAAAGAATTAAGAGCAGCCATACAAGAAATTAGAAAAGGAGAAAAAGTAACTTCACAAAGTGCAGAAGACACCTACAATGCTTTAAATAAATACGCTAAGAATTTAAACCAGCTTGCAGGTGATGGAAAATTGGACCCTGTTATAGGACGTGATGAAGAAATTAGAAGGATCCTTCAAATCTTATCACGAAGAACTAAAAACAACCCTATGCTTGTAGGAGAGGCTGGAGTTGGTAAAACAGCTATTGCTGAGGGTTTAGCGCATCGTATTATTCAAGGGGATATTCCAGAGAATTTAAAAGAAAAACAGCTGTATTCTTTAGATATGGGGGCTCTAATTGCAGGAGCTAAATACAAAGGAGAGTTTGAAGAACGTCTAAAATCTGTGGTAAAAGAAGTTACCAATTCGGATGGGCGCATTATTCTTTTTATAGACGAAATACATACCTTAGTTAGTGCTGGAGGAGGTGAAGGGGCTATGGATGCTGCTAATATACTCAAACCAGCACTCGCTCGAGGAGAATTGAGAGCTATTGGTGCTACTACACTAGATGAGTATCAAAAATATTTTGAAAAAGACAAGGCTCTGGAACGTCGTTTTCAAAAAGTTCTAGTAGACGAGCCCGATACAGAAAGTGCTATTTCAATATTAAGAGGAATTAAAGATATCTACGAAGTTCATCATAAAGTACGAATTAAAGATGAAGCAGTTATTGCTGCAGTTGAGTTATCTCAACGCTATATTACAAATCGTTTTTTACCAGATAAGGCAATTGATCTGATAGATGAGTCTGCTTCTAAGATGCGTATGGAAATTAATTCAAAACCTGAAGAATTAGATGTGTTAGATCGCAAAATAATGCAACTTGAAATTGAAATTGAGGCGATTAAAAGGGAAAAAGACAAAGTTAAATTAAAACGTTTAAAAGGAGAACTTGCCAACCTTAAAGAAGATAGGGACGCTATTTACAGTAAATGGAAAAATGAAAAAGAATTGGTTGATGCGGTTCAAAAAATAAAAGAATCTATTGAAAATTATAAATTAAAAGCTAGCAAAGCAGAACGTGATGGAAATTATGGTTTGGTAGCAGAATTGCGTTATGGAAAAATAAAGACCGCTACAGAGGAATTAGACAAATTACAATCTGAGGTTAATAAAAATAAAGAATTTGCTTTGATCAAAGAAGAAGTGACTTCTGAGGATATTGCAGAGGTTGTCGAAAAGTGGACCGGAATTCCCATTCAAAAAATGTTAAAAAGCGAACGTGAAAAACTTTTAGTTTTAGAAGATGAGTTGCACAAAAGTATCATTGGTCAAGAAGAAGCCATAAAAGCGGTTTCTGACGCAGTAAGACGCTCACGAGCGGGCTTACAAAACCAAAAAAGACCTTTAGGTTCATTTTTGTTTGTGGGTACTACTGGGGTTGGAAAAACAGAATTAGCAAAAGCTTTGGCCAATTATCTGTTTGACGATGAAAACTTTATGACAAGAATTGACATGAGTGAATACCAAGAACGTCATTCAATAAGTAGATTGATCGGTGCCCCTCCAGGATATATTGGTTATGAAGAAGGAGGTCAATTAACAGAGGCTGTACGAAGAAAGCCATATTCTGTTATTTTATTAGACGAAATTGAAAAGGCACATCCAGATACCTTTAATATTTTATTACAGGTTTTGGATGAAGGGCGTTTGACAGATAGTAAAGGCAGAATTGTAAATTTTAAAAACACCATTGTTATTATGACCTCTAACATGGGGTCTGATGATATTCATAAACGTTTTGAGCAAGCAAAAGATGAACCTATAGAGGAGACAATTGAAAAAGCAAAAACAGCTATAGTGCAGCTGTTAAAACAAAGTATTCGACCAGAGTTTTTAAATAGAATTGATGATATCATCTTTTTTACTCCTTTAAATAAAAAGGAAATTAAAGAAATTGTAGCCTTGCAGTTAAAGATGGCCTCATCAATGTTAAAAGAAAAAAAGATTTTTCTAGAGACTACAGAAGAAGCGATAGAGGCGCTCTTAGTAAAGGGTTTTGATCCTCAATATGGTGCCAGACCCATAAAAAGGGTTATCCAAAAGGAAGTTTTAAATACATTGTCCAAAGAAATTATAGCAGGTAATATCAAAGAAAATCAGCAAATTTTATTAGATGCTTTTGACGGGAAATTCGTATTTAGAAATACGAAAAACACTCAGTAACCATATTTAGGGCCTTATTTTGTGCTTTATCATAAAGTAAAGCCCCATAAAAATAAGTGGGATACTTAACCATTGTCCTGTATTTAAGACCCAATCTCCCCTATTATCAATCTGTGCTTCTTTTAAGAATTCAATTACAAATCGGACAGACCACAAGGAGGTAAAAAAGAATCCAAATAAATAACCCTGTTGCTCTTTTTTGTTTGTTTTCCAATATAACCTCCATAAAATAAAGAAAACAATCAAATAAGCAAAAGCTTCATATAGTTGTGTTGGATGTCTTGGGAAATCTTCTCCGAGTCGTTCAAATACGATTCCATAATTGGTGCCTGTGGGTTTTCCGACAATTTCAGAGTTCATTAAATTTCCGATTCTGATAAAAACCCCAGCTAAAGCTACTACAATTCCCAAACGGTCCAATATAAAGAGTAAGGGTTTTTCAAGGATGTTTTTGCTGTAAAAATATAAAGTCGTTATGATTCCAATGGCAGCGCCATGACTTGCTAGTCCGGCAAAACCAGTAAATTTAAATGTGGGGTAGAATTGAAATGGCAATAATATTTCAGCCAAGTGATCTTTGTAGTAGCTCCAGTCATAGAAAAAAACATGGCCCAAACGAGCACCTATAATGGTCGCTAATACCGTATAGATAAAGAGTTTGTCTAGTTTTTCCAAAGCGATACCTTCATTGAGGTATATCTTTTTCATTAGGTACAGACCAAAACCAAATGCCAATATAAATAACAAACTGTAATAACGAATAGTGAAAAACCCTAAATCTAGTCCTAATGACGGATCCCATGTAATTGACAAATAGCTCATTGTATTAAATTTAATTTAAAATTATTTAGGTTTTTGATCTTTTGTCAGGGTACAGGATCATAACCATTTCCGCCCCACGGATGGCAATTTATGATCCGTTTGAAAGCCAACTTCCCTCCTTTTATCAATCCGTGCTTTTTCAATGCATCCAACGCATAATGCGAGCAGGATGGTGAATACCTACAAGTTGTGGGAATATATGGTGAAATCATTATTTGATATATCCGAAGTAAAATTACAAAAGGGAAGATGCTTATTTTTTTTAGTGTTTTCAATTTACCGTAAATATGGTTCCTTCTTTTTCGTCCTTTAACTGAATGTTTAGATCTGAGAGTTTATTTCGAATTTGATCTGACAACTCCCAATTTTTGTCCTCTCTAGCTTGTTCTCTCAATTGTATGAGTAATTTAATGGTTTCGTTTAATTTCTCAGAATTGTTTTGATCCAAATCATTTACCAATCCTAAAACATCAAAAATAAAGGTGTTAAAAACACAGGTAAAAAACTTTAAGTCATCACTAGAAAGCGTTTCTTTTTCCTCATAAATTAAATGAATGTATTTTAATCCTTCAAAAAGCTGTGCAATTAGAATAGGGCTATTAAAATCATCATTCATTGCTTTGTAACAAGAACGAACCCACTTTGATATTTCTAATGAAGAAACTTTTGCTGCTTTTAAATTATTTAATAGTTTTTGTCCTTGCATTAATCTTTGAAAACCTTTTTCTGATGCTTCTAGTGCAGCATTAGAAAAATCAAGGTTGCTTCTATAATGTGCCTGCAACATAAAAAAACGAGTTACACTAGGTGAAAAGGCTTTTTTTAAAACAGTATTTTTTCCAGAAAAGATTTCACTTGGCAATATGTGATTTCCTGTTGATTTTGCCATCTTTTGACCATTAAGAGTAAGCATGTTTGCATGCATCCAATAATTGACAGGATGAATTCCATTACAAGATTTAGCCTGCGCAATTTCACATTCGTGGTGTGGAAATTTTAGATCCATCCCACCTCCGTGAATATCAAATTGTTCCCCTAAATACTTTGTACTCATTGCGGTACACTCTAGATGCCAGCCTGGAAAACCATCGCTCCAAGGAGAGGGCCATCTCATAATATGTTCTGGTGAAGCTTTTTTCCACAAAGCAAAATCTTGTGGATTCTTTTTTTCTGTTTGACCGTCTAGGTCACGGGTATTATGAATCGCATCTTTTATATCTCTACCTGATAAGATTCCATAATTTTCAGTTTCACTATATTTTAAAACATCAAAATAAACGGACCCATTTACAATGTATGCAAAATCTTTTGTTATAAGGTCTTTAACAATTTCTATTTGCTCAATGATATGACCTGTTGCCGTTGGTTCAATATTAGGGGCTAAGTTGTTAAATTTTTGCAGTATCTGGTGAAAATCTACCGTATAGCGTTGTACCACTTCCATGGGTTCAATTTGTTCTAGACGTGCTTTTTTAGCAATTCGATCCTCCCCTACATCTGCATCATTTTCTAGGTGTCCTGCATCTGTAATATTTCGTACATAGCGAACTTTATAACCCAGATGTTTTAAATATCTATATATAAGATCAAAAGATGTGAAAGTTCTGACATTCCCTAAATGCACATTGCTGTAGACAGTTGGTCCACATACATACATTCCTACAGCACCCTCATTGATGGGGGTAAAAACTTCCTTTTTCTTACTTAAGGAATTGTATATTTTAAGTTGATTTTCGTTGTATAAACTCATTTTCTATCTTGTAGAATCATAAAGGGGTAAATATACTTAAAAGTTCAACATCTGAATATATATTTTTAAAGTAAAATACCTTTATATACCCTTTTTTACAGATGAATGATTTTCATGTCTAATTTATTATATTTGCCAACGCACTAAAGTACTTTATTGACGATTCTTCACAATATTATTTTAAAGTAAATCTATGACAAAAAGAATACCGAGCTATATTCGATATATTACTTCAAATATAGCATTGCTTTTTTTATATGCAATTCTTCATAGAGTTGTATTTTATGTCTTTTTCTCTCAATTAGAAAAAGCAAATGAAAATGATGTTTTTAAATCTTTTTTATTAGGAATTCGATTTGATTTAAAGATAGCGGTATTGATGGTTTTTCCGATTGCAATATTGATCTTCATAGTGAATACAAAATTTTTTAATGGGAGGTTTTATAAGAAACTCAATGCATTTTACTTTGGAGCAATCTATTTGATTACAACACTTTTTTATTTGGTCGACTACGGTTATTACGATTATTTAAACACGCGTTTGGATGCTTCTAGTTTGCGGTTTTTGGAAGATTTAAAAATCTCTTCACAGATGTTAATAGAAAGTTACCCCATATTTAAAGGGTTGTTATTCCTAGTAGTATTGATGTTCGGAGTATATGTATTGTCTTCTAGCGTTTATTCAAAGTATGCAAAACAAAATAAATTAATATCAAAAAAAACAAAAGCCTTCTTTATTGTTGTCCCTTTTTTACTAATGTCTTTTGGGGTATACAATAGTTTTACCCACTACCCTCTGCGTTGGAGCCAAGCCTTTTTTTCCAAAAATAATTCGGTTAATCAATTTGCGTTAAATCCCATACTCTATTTCTTTGATAGTTTTTCGTTTAGATCTTCAGGATACGATCTAGAACTCACTAAAGAATACTACCCTTCGATAGCTTCTTATTTACATCTTTCTAAAGACAGTCTTTTTTTTGAGAGATCGTATGATTTTAATGATTCTTATAAACAGAAACCTAATGTTGTAATCGTGATGATGGAGTCTGTAGGTGCGGCTTCGATGAGTTTTTATGGAAACCCTATAAAAACTACTCCTATATTAGATAGTATGGCGGATAACAGTGTTCATTTTACCAATTTTTTTGTGCATAAGGCGGGTACTGCTGCTAGTGTATTTGAAAGTATTACAGGGCTTCCTGATGTTGACAACATAAAAACGGCATCTAGAAATCCAAGGATTATTAATCAGCGTGTTATTTTTGATCAATTTGACGATTATGAAAAGTTATATTTTTTAGGAGGAAGTGCCAATTGGGCAAATATTCGTGGGGTTTTTCAGTCAAACATAAAGAATTTAAGCATTTTTGAAGAAGGGAGTTACGATATTGAAAAAAGAGCAGACGTTTGGGGAATAGATGATTACGAATTATTTAAAGAATCGAATAAAGAACTTGAAAAACGCTCTAAAGCCAATAAACCTTTTGTTGCGTATATCCAAACCTCATCAAATCACAAGCCTTTTACTTTTCCAGAACAAAAGGATCATTTTTATGCCTTAAAAGAAAATGATTTTTCTAAAGATCTGCTAAAAAAATCTGGATTTAAATCTGTAGGTCAATTAAACGCTCTACGCTATTTAGACTTTAATATAGGTGTGTTTATGGAACGGGCAAAAAAGTCAGGTTATTACGACAATACTGTTTTCTTGTTTTTTGGAGATCACAATACGTCGATGAACGAGTTTGATTTTATGAATCAAAAAGAGCATTCCTTGGGTCTAAGTGTACATCATGTACCCTTCTTTATCCACGCACCCAATTATTTACAACCGAGAGTTGATGATCGATTTAGTCACTTAATTGATTTATTTCCTACCATTGCGGGATTTGCGAAGATTAATCACACCAATTATACACTAGGAACTAATCTATTGGACAGTACAGCGTGCAAAGAGCCCGTAGCATTTTTGTATAAATCAATTATTGGTGAACCGGTAATAGAGTTGCTACGAGGAGATTTTGTGTTTTCCAGGACCCTTCAAACCCACAAAACATCTATGTATTTATTGGATTCAGATAAGTTGATTGATGTCCAAGCGTTTTATCCTACCGAGGCAAAGAAAATGGATAGCCTTTTACAGGCTTTTTACCATAGTACAAATTACCTCTATTACAATAATAAAAAAGAATAAGATATTAAGATTATTGCCGTTTTAAAATCGTGGATAATAAAGAATTAGTAATCTTTAAAAATTCTGTGCATGATTCTCTTTTTATCATTGATACTCTCCTCTAAAGAAATCATGGTTTCAGTCCTTCTTATTCCATCTATATGATCAATTTTAAAAATCACATCTTTCGCATCTTCAATATCTTTTGCTCTTATTTTACAAAAGATATTAAACTTACCTGCAGTTACGTGAGCAACAGTAACATTAGGAATTAAACGCAAACTTTCAATAACTTCTTTGGTCATTGATGTTTTTTCTAGATAAATGCATATATGGGCAATGAAGGTGTAATTCATTTTTTCATAGTCCAATGAAAGTGTAGAACCTTTAATAATCCCCTCATCTTCCATCTTTTTTACACGAACGTGAATGGTACCAGCAGATACAAGTAGCTTTTTAGCAATATCAGTAAATGGAGTCCTTGCATTTTCAATTAACATATCTAAAATTTGATGATCAACCTCATCTAAATTATATTTTTTCATGATCACAGTTATAAATTATATGTTTGGCAAAAATACTAAAAATATTTTCAGCAGAATGGCAATTTCCTTGAAGAATCTCTAAGTATTTTCTTAATTTCCTGCTTATTCTTTAAAATCAACTTCTTCATGACCCATAAAATCTTTTAGATCCCCCCGAGCGATTTCTTCTTTCTCTAAATGCAACGTATTGTTCTTAACTATGTGCTTGTACTGATAGGCAATATCAATTCTGTTATTATTGTCATCTTTAACATTTCTATGAATAATATCATAATATTTTGAGTCGTTGTTAGGAATCTCAAAATAAGGTTCAAAATGGTTGTAACAATCTGCTGAAGCTATAAAATAAAGTCCTTGTAGCAAGGCGTAGAAATTAAATTTTCGAACTTTATCACGCTCATAATCACCAGCGTAATGTCCAGCTTCAATTAAAATTGTATTGTGTCCCAGTTTTTGAAAATTGTCTCCGGTAGCTGTTGGATAAAACTCATCTGTATATCTACCTATCTGGTTTGGTATTAATTGTGAAAGCAATTCATTCATAGAAACAATCACACTCATCGTTTGTTTTCTTCCTTTAGTTAAGCTACGTTCTATATCTTCTGAAGGTGCCAAAAACGAAATAGATGCTGGATGCTTAGTGCCTTCAACATTAAAAATAGTACGTTGATCATGAAGGTTAAAACAAAATTCAGGTTTGAATTTATCTAAAACGTCACGCAAAAAGTTACTTTCTCTTGCTTTTAAATCGACTGCATCTCTATTTAAATCAATATTATTTGCATTTGCTCGTGTAAAAACGGCTGAACCATCTGGATTTAAAAGTGGTATAAAAATTAACGAACAATTTTCTAAAATGATTTTTTGCACCCAGGATAATGTACCGGCATTTTTAAAAAAGTTAAACAAATCAAATAAAGCTTTTGTCCCTGTACTTTCATTACCGTGCATTTGTGACCAGATTAAGACTTTTTTTTGACCAGTACCAATTTTTATATTGTAAATTGGAATTCCTTTTTCTGAATAACCAATATTATTAAATTTAAAGTATCTTCTATCTAGATTATCAATAATTGGTTTTATATCGTTAAATACAATTCTTCTACCATGAAGTTTATTTTCATAATGCTTGGCATACCAAGTTTCTAAATGATTAATGTCAATTTCTTTCATGCTACAAATGTAAATAATCTCTTGTTTACATATGTAACTAATGAGTAGTAATAGATTGTTTATAGATGTAAACATTCCATTGCGAAGTTCCTTAGCTTAGATCCGTATTTAAGCAATTGATACTTTAAGATTTAAAACCTACATATGTGTAGTGGTTTACATTTTGATAACCAGATATTTAAGTGGTTTTATATAAACCTTTACACCTATCTTAAATACTGTTTTTTAATTTTTTTTGACATATTTTGTTTAAAGTATTACATTTGTAAAAACTAAAATTGATTACAATGTTAAACATTCATAATTTTACTAGTAGACTTAAAAAATTGATGGAATTTTACAGTATTTCTGCTGCTAAGTTTGCAGATACGATAGAAGTTCCGCGCTCAAGTATCTCTCATATTTTGTCTGGAAGAAATAAACCAAGTCTTGATTTTGTATTAAAAATAATTGAAACCTACCAAGAGGTTGATTTGTATTGGCTCTTAAAAGGAATAGGAAATTTCCCGAAATTAGCTTACAACCCTACTCTAACGGAGAAACACACCAAGGATATAGAAAATAATCTTATAACCACTTCCAAACCTAAAAAATTAACTTTAACAACTAGAGAAACAGAAAAGGTATTGATCTTTTACAAAGATAACACGTTTAAAGAGTATAAGAATAGCGATTAATTCTTGAGGAAGACTCATGAATTTAGAAGTTTTACCCAGACATTATCATAGAATGCTACACAACAAGACAAAAGGCTTGTTTATCCTATTAGCTTTTTGAGCCCCATATTTACAATGTGAATCAATTCTTTTTTATTAGAACGATTGAGTTTTTCTTGTTTATAAACAATTTCTCGTAACATGCTAATTATCTTTAAATGAAAATTATAATGCCTGTATTGATTGCCCTTTTTGACCATATCAGCAATTAAATTCTCAAAGGCTTCAATATTGTTTGACATTGATATCCAATCAAAAGCCTCCTTGTATAATTTGCTAGTTTCGTCGTCGTCTATGGCGTACATCCCTTGCATGATGTAGTTGGCAACAAAAGCCATTTCAGCTGAGTCGCGTTCCTTTATATAAATTTTCGATAGTGGCAGTGCAATTGTTTTTTTAATACTGTTTGGAATTTTTTTTGCTTTGTCTACTGCTAGTTTTTTATCTAGGTAATACATGGCCTCTAAGGCACTTCTTTTTACGGCATTTGATTTGCTTTTAAAAGCTTCTTCAAATAGCGTTTGATAATCAAAATTAACCAATCGCCCTAAAACTTTGATAGCTGCTGCTTTTACTAAGTTATTTTCTGTCGTCTTTGCTATTTTTTCAATTTTTTCAATTACTTGATGTTTTGAGTATTTATAGCTTAGATCAATATGTTCAAGTGCTAAAATTTGCAATTCATAAAACGAATCATCAAATGCATCGACTACGATCTTAAATACGTCTTTATTTTCTTGGTGTTTTACCAATTCAATTAAGGCTTCTTTTCGATCTACAACATGTGTGGCGTGAGTATATTGATATTTATAATCTTTAAGGGTTTTATTTTCTATAAAATCTACTAATACTACATGATCTGCATTTAATTGGATCCATTCAGGATTTTGGATATAAGCAAAGCTAAAAGATTTTTCAGCAGCGTCAACAAAAACTTCTTGATGCCTGATTTTTTCATTTTCATGGACCGCTATCAAAAGCGGAAAATAAAATACCTCAGATTGTTGTTTTAAAGTTATGGTGACCGTTTTTTCTAAGAGATCATACTTTTTTGAAACGGCAACTTTGGGATGCCCTGCCCCGTAATACCACTGCTCAAAAAACCAATTTAAATCTTTTCCGGAGACCTCTTCAAAGGCGATTCGTAATTGAGGAACCTCGGCACTCGAAAACATATTATCAGAAAGGTATTTATTTATGCCTGCAAAAAAAGCTTTATCTCCAAGATAACTTTTTAACATATGTAATATCGCACCTCCTTTTTGGTAACTTACTGCATCAAATACATCTTCTTTATCAGTATAATCATATCGGACAAGGTGTTTTTTACTGTGATTTCCGTTTTTATAAGTTTCTACTGCTTTGTTTAGGTGAGCGTCAGCCCGATCTTTTCCATAGGCATGAAGTATCCATAAATATTCGCTGTAATTAGCAAAAGATTCATTTAAACTTATTTGGCTCCAGTTTTCAGAAGTCACTAAATTTCCAAACCAGTGATGAAATAATTCGTGTGCAATAACAGGTTCCCAATTGTTCATATCTATTAAATCACCTTCCAATTGGTATGCCTGCTCTCCATAGACCACAGCAGTAGTATTTTCCATAGCTCCACTTACAAAATCTTGAACTACGATTTGACTGTATTTATCCCACACATAATCAATACCTGTAATTTCTGAAAAATAACTTAGCATTTCAGGAGTTCTTCCAAATATTTTTTTAGCAATTGTTTTGTAGTTTTTTTTGACATAATAATTAACCTCCTTACCTCTCCAAGAATCTTTAACAATTTCAAATTCACCGACACCTATAAAAAATAGGTATGGCGCGTGTTTTTGTTCCATTTTCCAATAATCTGTTCGGTTTCCACCTTCAAGTATCGTCTGTGAAATCAGTCTTCCATTGGAAAGTGTTGTGTATTTTTGGGGTACCGTGATTGAGATTTCTTGACTTGTCTTTTGATTGGGTTTGTCTATGGTAGGAAACCAACAACTACTTGCTTCAGTTTCACCTTGAGTCCATATTTGTGTCGATTTATCAGTGTTTAAATCTCCTTGCGAGTTGATAAAATACAATCCTCTAGCGCTTGTTATAGCTGTACTTCCTTTTTGTTTAACTTTTGCAGGTTGTGCAGTATATTTTACAAATATTGACAAGCTGTCTTCTTTATTATAAAAACGATCCAAGTCTATGTATATTTTTTGACCATCATAGTGGTAATCCAATTCTTTTTCTAAAAGAGCAACTTTTTCAATAACCATACCTTTTGCATCCAGTACCAATTTATTAGACTCGTAAAAATGCGATTTTAGAGATATCCATGCTTTACCATAGAGCTCTTCTGATGAAATATTAAAACTTATATCTAATTTAGTATGAAGTAAATCAAAAGTTTTTTCATAAGCAGCTGCATTAATAAAACGAGTGTTTTTTGGTTTGTTTTGAGCAATTGAATGATACGCAAAAATTGAAAATAGAAAGAAAATAATATTTTTAAAACTCATAAAAATAAAAATGTTTATACAAATGGTTTCTAGTTGTATTTAACAGGATTCATATTCTTTTTATATACGCTTTTAGCATAGGCATACCCCTCTTTCCACCAAGATGTCATTTTAGTTTTATCAAAAATTAGAGAATTTGTCGTTAATATACTAGGGGTATAGTACATATTTAGTTTTACATTTTTGTTTTTTGCAGCTAATTTACCAATGGTAAGGTTATGCTTTTCTACATGCCCTAGAACAAAGTCAAATAAATTTGAGATCAGAGAAAATGTGTTTTTTGCAGGCAAGTGATTAAAACCGGTAGTTTCAGTATCTAAAATTATAATATCTACTTCTTTTGCTCCACGGTTAATTGCTTCTCTAATAGGAACCAAACAACCAAAACCGCCATCTGCATATTGGCAATTATCTTTTTCATATAAACTCATAAAAGGCACGTAATTACAAGAGGCCCATATCCAATTACAAAAATCACTATAAGAATAATCCTTGACAGATTTATATTCTATTTTATTAGCTGTCAGATTTGAGACCGTAACCAAAACATCTTTATCAGAATTATTTAATTCTTTAAAGTATTCCTGTGAAAAATTTTTTCGGATTAATTTTCTGAGATTTAAACTCTCTCCAAATGTTTTTTTACGGCAAATAAAATTCCATAATACATTGAGATGATTGATGGTTACTACTTTTTCACCATGAACCTTTTTAATGAAAAATGGGTTATTATTAAAGATACTTCTTTGATTGACATTTGTGTACAAATTCTTTAATTCCTTTATCTTACCAAGTGCCAAATGAGAAATTAGCAAACTACCGGTTGAGGCACCTATGTATAGATCATAGTCCTTTTGTTGTTCTCGTATCAAATATTCGGCAACACCCCCTGCAAAGGCCCCTTTACTTCCACCTCCTGATATTACTAATGCTTTCATGATTGTGAAATGATTTTTATTTAAGACTGATAAACTAAATTTAGTATTCTTGTAAAAAAATGAAATTTACAATTTTATAGGGCAATTAAAAGGTTTTATTTTTTATTTTTTTAGTATCTATTTTTATCAGTTACACAGCACCTTCTACTGTAGCGTATTTAAGTTGTCTTTATAAAAACAACAGCAATTATCATCTAGTTAATTTTTATTTATTTATTAAAATTAAGGATATCACGTAGTCATTTAAACAGGTGTTCTTAGGGTTTTTTTAAAAAAACAGCACTAAATAAAGATAATTATTCGTAGTTTTAATAAAACTAATCGATACTTGAAATTGACCAATTCGAATATATTTTTACTTAAAAATTCTTTAAAGGCCTATTTAGTATCTTTTTTGCTTATTGTGTTCTTTTATGAATTTGAGTTAAGAAATTTAACAGTTTTGCGGATTATACATGTTATTATTGGAATAATAGCTATAAATACTTCTCTAAAGATGAATTTTGAAAAGAGATTAAATTTCAATTATCTAAATAACCTAATACTAGGCTTTCTCACTGCTTTCTACACTGCTTTATTTACCTTTGTCTCAGTTATTCTATACCTTAGTATCATTGATGCAAAAGTATGGACAGTTTTAAACGACAACTCCTCACTTTTTAATAATGAAACCAGTCTGGGAATATCACTAATGTTTTTTCTCAGTGTGATCTTTGTGTCTTCATTCTTTCTTTCTTTTCTGGTTTTACAATATTGGAAAATTGTTAAAAAACAGAAGTTTACTTGAAGTTAAACATTTTTGTAGCAAATTCATAAACAGTTTTTAAAAATAAAAAAGATTACTGTACTCCCCCAAAATTCGCTCATGGGGTGTTTTAAATACAAGAAATCAGTGCCCAAACCATAAAGTGTGAATAGTTATTTGTATTTTTAGTACAAAAAAATATATTTACAGCATCTATGAACTCATCAAGTGTTATTATTAAAAATGCCTTAAAGCTATACTTAGCAATTGTTCTTTCTTTCTTTCTTATAAAAGAATTAAATTTTGAAAAAACAATTACCCTGCGTTTCGTTATTTTTATTTTTATAATCTTGGCAACAAATACTACCGTAAAAGAAAATTTTAAAAAATCGAATCGAATCGACTTAATCGTTGGCTTTCTAACACCTTTTTATGCAACGATCGCTTTAGTGCTTTCACTTATTTTGTATATTTCTTTAATAGATACAGATTTAATAGAAACCGTGGAAACCAAGTATACTCTATGGAATAAAAATTTAAAAATGGCTATTTTTGCTGTTTTTGCAGAAGGGACTATTTACTCAATAATTTGCTCTCTCTTAGTGACCCATTATTGGAGAAGATATAAATGATTAATTAAATATTAGATTGTTATAAAACACCTCCCCGACTACAGGTTGCTCATGTGTAGTTTTCAAACTATTTAGCACCTCTTTTATTTGATTAAGATTATTTACTTTTGCGAGGGTAAAAACCATATGATGAAATTAGAAGAAAGGAAAGCCGCTTTTGTTGCTTTGGGAAAATTTTTAAGCCAGTTTTCTCGTAAGGGTATTCAACAAAAAACAAAGGGTGCCCAAGAAACTGTGTTTTTTGAAGCATTTAAGATGCAAATTAACAGATCCAAAGAGCACAATGCTTGGTTTACAAAAGACAATGTATTGTTTGCTATTGAAAACTGGAGTAAGGCACTCACTGAAGAAAATTTAGACCAGTGGTTAAAACCTTATCATTTCGACAATCATTTTTCAAAGACAGTAGCGGTAATTATGGCGGGAAATATCCCATTAGTAGGTTTTCATGATTTTTTAAGTGTCTTAATCTCTGGACATAGAATCCTTGTAAAGCTATCTTCAAATGACAAGTATTTTTTACCTCTAATAACCAAGTATTTGGAGTACTACAACCCAAAATTTAAAGAGATTGTTACTTTTGGTGAAAAAGAATTAGATGGCTTTAAAGCCGTTATTGCAACTGGGAGTAACAACACTGCTCGCTATTTTGATTATTATTTTAAACAATACCCTCATATCATTCGCCACAGCAGAAATGCAGTAGCCGTATTGTCAGGTAAAGAAAGTGATCTTGCTTTGGAACGAATGACCGACGATATTTTTCACTATTTTGGTTTGGGATGTAGGAGTATCTCCAAAGTTTTTATTCCCAAAGATTACGACCTAGATAACATATTTAAAGCCGTTTTTAAACACAAGGGATTACTACAATACGATCGCTATAAAAACAATTACGATTACAATAAAGCAATTTATCTGATGAGTTTATTCGACATCCGTGAAAATGGCTTTTTACTATTAAAAGAAGATGCTGGATACGCCTCTCCTATTGCAACGCTTTTTTATGAATACTACGATAATACGACGTCATTAGAAGCTAAATTAACAGCTGATGCTGATAAAATTCAATGTATTTCCAGTGAATTGGACATTCCGGGAAGTATTGGACTGGGAAAAGCCCAAACTCCTAAGTTATGGGATTATGCAGATGGTATTGATACCCTTGATTTTTTGTTAAAAATATAACCAAATTATTTATGGTTAATTGAAAAAAAAGCCTAAAATTTGCAGTTCTTTTAAAAATGATTATCTACAGAAATAAAAACAGATGAAAAAACATAATTTTAGCGCTGGCCCTTCTATTCTTCCGCAGGAAGTTTTACAAAAAGCCAGTGATGCAATTTTAAATTTTAACGGATCAGGTCTTTCTGTCATTGAGATTTCTCATCGAAGTAAAGATTTTATCGCGGTTATGGATAAAGCACAGGCCTTAACAAAAGAATTATTAGAATTACCTGAAGGTTATTCGGTATTATTTTTACAGGGTGGTGCGAGTACCGAATTTTTAATGGCTCCTTATAATTTATTAAAAAAAGGAGGAAAATCTGCTTATTTAGATACCGGTTCTTGGAGTACAAAAGCAATTAAAGAAGCTAAAAAATTTGGAGACATTACAATCGTTTCTTCATCAAAAGACAAAGGTTACAATTACATTCCTAAAGGATTTGAAATTCCTTCAGATGCTACTTATATACACTATACTTCAAATAATACAATTTTCGGAACACAGTTAAAAGAGTTTCCAGGGAACGATATTTTAAAAGTAGTTGATATGAGCTCAGATATCTTTTCAAGAAAATTAGACTTTAGTCAATTTGATATTGTCTATGCTGGAGCCCAAAAAAATATGGGTCCGGCAGGAACTACCTTAGTCATTGTGAGAGATGCTATCTTAGGAAAGACAGAAAGACAAATACCATCTATGTTAGATTATCAAATTCATGTAGACAAAGGAAGTATGTTTAATACACCTCCTGTATTTGCAGTCTATGTTTCTATGTTGACATTAGAATGGCTAAAAGAAAAAGGAGGAGTCGATGCGATAGAAAATGAAAATAAAAAGAAAGCAGCATTATTGTACAATGAAATTGATAAAAACCCATCTTTTGTCGGTTTTGCAGCAAAAGAAGACCGTTCTAATATGAATGTGACATTTAACTTAACGGATAAATCTCTAAAAGAAAAATTTGACAAAATATGTTTAAGGGCAGGAATTAGCGCTTTAAACGGTCATCGATCTGTCGGAGGATACAGAGCGAGTATATACAATGCCATGCCTATAGAAAGTGTGCAAGTACTTGTAAAGGCCATGCAAGATCTAAACAAATAAATACAAAAACATGAAAATATTAGCAAATGACGGATTGGCGCAAAGCGGAATTGATGCTTTACAAGCTGCTGGATTCGAAGTTATTTTAACGACTGTTGCACAAGCGCAATTAGAAAATTATATCAATAAAGAAAATATAGATGTCATCTTAGTGCGTAGTGCCACAACAGTTCGTCAAGAATTGATTGATGCCTGCCCTTCTATAAAAATTATTGGACGTGGTGGTGTTGGAATGGATAATATAGATGTGGAATACGCAAGAGATAAAGGGGTTCATGTAATTAATACCCCTGCTGCTTCTTCGCATTCAGTTGCTGAATTGGTTTTTGCGCATTTGTCTGGAATGGCTCGTTTTTTACACGACGCTAACCGAAATATGCCATTAGAAGGAGAATCAAACTTTAAAGGACTAAAAAAGGCTTATGCCAAAGGAACTGAATTAAAAGGAAAAACACTAGGTGTTCTAGGTTTTGGACGTATTGGCCAGGCTACTGCTGCTGTAGCTTTAAGACTAGGTATGAAGGTAGTTGCTTTTGACCCGTTTATAGATACTACAAGTATTTCTTTAGACTTTTTTGATGGACAATCTATTGATGTTACAATCGATACCATTTCAAAAGAAGATGTCTTAAAACAGGCAGATTTTTTAACCCTACACGTACCTGCTCAGAACGAATATGTAATAGGTGGTAAAGAAATTGAAATCATGAAAGATGGTGCTTTTATAGCAAATGCAGCCCGTGGTGGGGTTGTTGATGAAGTTGCCTTGGTTGCTGCATTAGAAAGTGGAAAAATAGCAGGAGCTGCATTAGATGTGTTTGAAACAGAACCAACACCAGCAGTCCAGTTATTGATGAATTCAAAACTCTCTCTTTCACCGCATATAGGTGCTGCTACCGGTGAAGCACAAGATAGAATTGGTACTGAATTGGCAAGTCAAATCATCGATTTACTAAAATAGCACCAGCTTAACGATCTTAAAAGAGCTTCTAAAAAACGTTTTTTGTTAGTTATACAAATACTATATTTGATCTTTATATACCTGAATTATAACGAAGAGTATTTATATGTCTGTGGAAAACAATCTCTTGTCTATTAAAAGATCACTTCCTGAAGAAGTTGTATTGGTGGCCGTTTCAAAAACCAAACCCAATGAAATTATAGAGGAGGCCTACCATTGTGGGCAACGTATATTTGGTGAGAATAAGGTTCAGGATATACTTGCCAAATATCAGGCATTGCCAAAAGACATCCAATGGCATATGATTGGTCACTTACAGAGAAACAAGGTAAAACACATCGCTCCTTTTATTTCGTTGATTCACGGTGTAGATAGCTTTTCAACACTGAGAGAGATCGATAAACAAGCTAAAAAGCACAACAGGACCATAAAATGCCTTTTGCAAGTAAAAATTGCTCAAGAAGAAAGCAAATTTGGATTATCCATCGTTGAGACACAAACAATTTTAGCATCAGAAGAATTGCGGTCATTAACAAATACCGAAGTGGTTGGTTTAATGGGAATGGCTAGTTTTACAGATGACCAGCTACAAATTCAACGAGAATTCCAATCATTAAAAAGTTTTTTTGACCAAACAAATTTAAAAGTATTATCTATGGGAATGAGTGGTGATTACCAATTAGCCATTGATCAGGGAAGTACGATGATTCGTGTAGGTTCTGCTATTTTTGGATCTAGAAATATTTGAGAAATGTACGCAATCATCGATATAGAAACTACAGGAGGTAAATACGACGAAGAAGGTATCACCGAAATCGCGATTTACAAATTTGATGGTCGTCAGATTGTCGATGAATTCATCAGTTTGGTAAACCCAAAAAGACCCATACAACCCTTTGTAGTGAAATTGACAGGTATTACAGAAAAAATGGTTAAAACAGCGCCCAAATTTTCTGAAATCGCCCAAAAAATTATAGAAATCACAAAAGATTGTTTATTCGTAGCTCACAATATTTCGTTTGATTACCGTATCCTTCGTACAGAATTCAATCGTTTAGGTTACGATTACGTTCGAGAAACCTTGTGTACCATTGAAGTCAGTAAACAATTAATTCCAGACATCGAATCGTATAGTTTAGGGAAATTGTGTAAATCGTTGAACATTCCGATGAATGGAAGACATCGAGCTAGTGGAGATGCCTTGGCAACACTTCAACTCTTTAAATTACTCCTCTCAAAAAACATCGATCAAAATATTATCCCCTATTGATTAGAATTGACAATTATGAAATGAGCATAAACAAATTTAATCATTTATACCAACCGATATGATTCCATTTTTATGCGAATTCCTGAATGTGCAGAAATTTTTAGTTTCTTCATTTTCAATAAACTATAAAATTTTAAACAGATGAAAAAAGAAAACCTAGATTGGAGAAATAAATTACATGAGATTATCTACGAGGCAGATACACCAGCTGGAAAGTTATTTGACGTAATTTTATTGATAACCATTACATTAAGTATTGTTTTTGTTCTATTGGAAAGTGTTCCGTCTATTAACCAAAATTACCACTCCTTTTTCAATACCGCAGAATGGGTGATTACCTTCCTATTTACCGTAGAATACTTTTTAAGAATTGTAGCTATTAAAAGGCCTTTATCGTATGTTTTTAGTTTTTACGGAATCATCGATTTTCTATCGACAATTCCCAAATACCTTTCCCTTTTATTTGGCGGAACCCATATATTAGCAGTACTGAGAGCCATTCGCTTGTTACGAATATTCAGAATCTTAAAAATAACGAGGTATGTAGGTGCTTCTAATAGATTATTACTTGCCTTAAGAAACAGCCGGGCAAAAATAATCGTCTTTTTGTTCGCTGTTTTAATAATTTGTATGATTTTAGGAACGCTTATGTATTTAATAGAAGGTTCCGTAGAAAATGGTTTTACAAGCATTCCTAAGAGTATCTATTGGACCATTGTGACCCTAACTACAGTGGGGTATGGAGACATCACTCCTATTACTACGCTAGGGCAAATAATTGCATCTATCATAATGATTTTGGGTTATGGAATTATTGCCGTGCCTACAGGGATTGTATCTGCAGAATACACAGTAAATTATAAAGCCCCTCCTACCAATACCCAATCTTGTTCAAATTGTAGTTCAGAAAATCATTTAGACGAATCGTCATTTTGTGGTAATTGTGGTCAAAAATTGTAATACTTTTTCTTTTGTCAATTAAGTCATTACCCTACCTTTGAGTTTAATTACTAAAACAATGTATTCAGAATATCTCATATCAATTGTCGGACCTACAGCAATAGGTAAAACAAAATTGAGTATTGATATCGCCAATCATTTTAAGGCTCCTATTTTATCTTGTGATTCAAGACAATTTTACAAAGAAATGAGTATTGGTACCGCAGTGCCTTCAGATAAAGAACAAGCATCTGCAACCCATTATTTTATACAAAATAAGTCTATTTTTGACGATTACAATGTAGGTCAATTTGAAAAAGATGCCTTACATAAACTAAATGAACTCTTTAAAACAAACAGTATTGTGATCATGGTTGGAGGAAGTGGTCTTTACGCTGATGCTGTAATTAATGGGTTGGATTATTTTCCAGACATCAATCCTGAGATTAGAGCTAAGCTTAATAAGATACATCAAAAAGATGGACTCAAAAGCTTACAAGAAGAGCTTAAACAATTAGATCCTGCAAGCTATCAAAGTATTGATCTTGACAACGCTCATAGAGTGATTAGGGCTTTAGAAGTATGTAAGGGTACAGGTCTGCCCTATTCTTCTTTTAAAAACAAAACCAAAGACAAGAGAAACTTTAAAACCCTAAAAATTGGCCTAACTGCTGATAGAGAAATTCTCTATAATCATATCAATAAACGCGTAGATGTGATGTTTCAAAAAGGATTGGTAAAAGAAGTCAAAAAACTTTATAAACACAGAAATCTAAATGCCTTACAAACAGTTGGTTATCGTGAGTTGTTCAAAGCTTTTGATAAGTATTGTTCTGTAGAGGAAGCCAAGGAAGAAATTGCAAAAAACACCCGTAGATTTGCGAAAAGACAATTGACTTGGTTTAAAAAAGATCCTGCTATAAAATGGTTTGATTATCTAGAAAATACTGGAAAAATAATAGATTTTATCATTCAGAAAATCGAAAACAAACAATGTTAGAATTTACCTATTGTCATAGCCCACTTTCATAGGATTTAGCTATATTTACACCTGTAATTTAAGACCTTTTTACCATGAGTAGCACTGAAAACTTTAAACAATATGTTCAAAATATATCTTCTAAACCGAGCTATACAAAACCCCTAGGTTTTGGATTGGGAATCAGAAGATCTAAAGCAGAAAACACCTTAGATGTAAACTTCCCTTTGATTAATTGGAATACTGCTTTTGGAACTGCTGCGCTTTTACAAGATATCAGTGAATACAATTCTAATTCAAATGGATTTACAACAATTTCAAGAGACCAATTACAAACTGCCTTTGATAAATTTGCCTCTTTTCACAAAGAAATTGAAAAACATCCCAATATTGTGTTAATCAAACAACTCTTAGACAACTACAATCAACCTGAAGCATATCAGACAATAGATGTTGTCGCCTATTTTTTGTTTGACAAAGACAGTGCTGTAGAAACAGCTGTTGAAGGTTATTTTAAATTACAGTGTTTATCACAATTGCACGTAAAACCGCATGGTTTAAGTTTAGAAGGGGTATTTGGCAAACTCAATAATATCGCTTGGACCAACCAAGGGCCTATTTTACCAGAAGATCTAAATGAAGAACGCATTAAATCGACCTTTTCAGGAAAAGAGCTCAGCGTTAGTCACGTAGACAAATTTCCTTACATGGTAAATTATCACGTACCTAACGGTGTTCGTATTGCCTCAGGCTCACAAGTCAGACTCGGCGCACACACAGCTGTTGGAACAACAGTTATGCCAGCAGGTTACGTGAATTTTAATGCGGGTACACTAGGCAATGCTATGATAGAAGGTCGGGTATCTGCAGGTGTTGTTGTTGGACACGATTCAGATATCGGTGGAGGGGCCTCCATTATGGGTACCCTTTCTGGAGGAAATAAAAATGTCATTTCTATCGGAAACAAATGCTTGTTGGGTGCCAATGCTGGAACAGGTATATCATTAGGCTTTGGTTGTACGATTGCCGCCGGTGTATATGTAACAGCCGCTGCTAAAGTATGGTTGTACAACGAAAAGAAAGAACCGATCAACCTCAATGGAACAGTTGTAAAAGAAGGAGAAAACATCGTTAAAGGAGCCGAGCTAAACGGAAAGGACAAACTCCTATTTTTATTAGATAGTACTAATGGTCATTTAATTTGTAAACCCAATCCTAAAACGATTGAACTCAATACGAGTTTGCATGTGAAGAATGAATAATGTCAGTCTAGCTCTTTAGAAAAATAAACGACCTTATTCTCATCCGTATCCATAATTCTTTGTTTTGTTTCTTCAATTGTTAATTCATTATTAGAATTAAACTTGTCAATAAACGTAGCATTTTTTACTAAATTTTCAGCTTCAAACTTTAGGGTTTCATTAGAAGGCTTTAAGCGATATTTAATTTTCACAAACAAAATTTTTATTGTTTTATAAGGGGAATTCTCATTAAATAATTTTCTGCCAATATAATTGTTGTGTAAATCCATATACATGCCATCTTCTGGATTACTCCCACAGATTTCAATTATTCTACCTACAGCTTCTGAAAAACGCAGACTTTCAGACTTAGAAGATATTGTGAAATAGTATTTTGCTAAAAAAGCACTAAACAACACATGCCTATATGCATCTTCTTGTGTGTCTTTTGAATGAAAATATCCAAATGAAGATTGCTTTGCATGGTTTGTAGCTTTCTCAGAATAATGCAAAGAAATTAAAGCCCTGATATATGAAAACTCTCTTGTCATTATAGTTTCTCCAGAAATTATTGGATCAACAATATACCATGGGCTTTGAAATTTTTCAACAACACACTGAAATTTATCTTGGTTACGTTTGGCTGTGTTTTTTGACAATGCTATTCTAGCTTGAATCTCTTCATTTTCGGCTACATCCCTTAAAACTTCGTAATTTAAATTTCGAGAATAATATTCATCAATGATATTAATGTTTTCAAAAATTTGTTCTTTGGTCAATGTTGGAAAATCTTGTTGAATCATTTCTAAATTATTCTCAAAATCTTCATTCTCACTATATGGAAACTCAGACAATCTTTTTTCTGCTGCTTTAACAATAACCTCTCTATTTGGCAACTCTTCTTCTCTTTCAATTAATGCAGATCCTTTCTTTTGTGTATGAGATTGTCTTCTTTTATTATATAAGGTTTTAAGATTCAAATAATCATGTTCTATCTCTAGCTCTTTAATGGGTGTTCTGAATCGGTGATGATTTACAGGCAGGCCTTTAAAATAAATAAGTTTAGACATGTCAACTTCTGTTTCTACCTGATCAACAATCTCAAGAGAAAAATCTTCTTCATTTTGACAGGAATAAGCTAATAATCCTGCTAAAATTAAGGCAAGTAATTGTAACTTTTTCATAGCGGAGGAATTTAACAATCTTTTTCACACTATAAACACCTACTCAAAAAACATAAAAACAATCTATTCTGTGCTTTATTTCTTTTTAGGAGAGCAAGTATTGACCTAATTTAAAGAATAAGATTTCTTATTCAAAAAATTAAAACTCATTAAATACATGAAATGCATTTATCCCAAACAAATAATCTTACTGTAATTTAAGGTAAGTAATTGTAATCTTTTCATAGCGGTTAAATTTATTAATAATCTCTTTCACAAATGAAAAGTACAAAATATATTTATATTTAACTAATAAATAACCAAATTATATAAAACATATTAACCTGTTTTTTTACTATCTGTATTTTAAATAACCAAACAAGAACAATTTTAATAGCAATAATATAACTGTTTTTCAAAGCTTATAGCGGGTTACCTTATATTAGTTACCTTTGCAAACAAATGCAGAAAAAAATTAACATCCAAAATAAAAAGGCGCGTTTTGAATATGAAATTCTTGACACCTATACTGCTGGAATACAGTTAACGGGAACAGAAATAAAATCAATTCGAGAAAGTAAGGCCCGAATTACGGAAAGTTTTTGTGAGTTTAATGAGCAGGGTGAATTGTTTGTGGTAAATATGTACATAGAAGAATATATATATGGAAACAACTATAATCATAAACCCAAGAGCGAAAGGCGTTTACTATTAAACAAACGGGAGCTTAAAAAGCTAGAAAAAGAGGTGAAAAATGTTGGGCTTACCATCATTCCACTCAAATTATTCCTGACCGACAAGGGCTGGGCAAAATTAGATATTGCACTCTGTAAAGGGAAAAAATTGCACGATAAAAGGCAGACCTTAAAAGATCGAGATAACAAAAAAGATTTAGATCGTATTAAAAAGAACTTTAACGCCTAAATTTCAAGATTTCTATGTTGAATTCACTTCTCGATAAATATGAAGTAATTTTAGCTTCAGCTTCCCCTAGAAGACAACAACTCTTAAAAGAATTGAATATTCCGTACACACATAAGGTATTACCCGTAAAAGAAGTATATGATGCACAATTAAAAGGAGAAGAAATTCCCAAGAAATTGGCGCTCTTAAAAGCGGGTGTTTTCGACGCTGTTTTACAAGAAAAAGAACTCTTGATTACCGCAGACACGATTGTTTGGTTTGAAGACAGCGCTCTAGAAAAACCAAAGAACAAAAATGAAGCTTTTGAGATGCTTAAGGCACTTTCTGGAAAAAGACATGAAGTCATCAGTGCTGTGTGTATAAAAACCAAACAATTTACAGAAGTTATTACCGATACAACTCAGGTGTGTTTTTCAGAACTGAGCGATGCAGAGATTGATTATTACATTCAGAACTTCGCTCCTTATGACAAAGCTGGGTCTTATGGCATACAAGAATGGATTGGACTCATAGGGGTTGAAAAAATTGAAGGAAGCTATTATAATGTCATGGGACTTCCCGTTCAAAAACTTTACAAACTACTAAAAAAATATTCTTGATAAAAGTTCCAAAATATAATTCTAAAAACTAACTAAAATTACTACTTTTACAAGCGTCAAAATATTAGCTGATATAGAATGAAGAAATACACGTTTACCGAGCAAAAAGATACCCGTTCTGGCTTTGGGGCAGGATTAACTGAATTAGGAAGAACAAACCCAAATGTGGTAGCCCTTTGCGCCGATTTGATCGGTTCTTTAAAGATGAACCAATTTATAGAAGAAAATCCCGAACGATTTTTTCAAATAGGAATTGCTGAAGCTAATATGATTGGTATTGCAGCTGGTTTAACTATCGGTGGAAAGATTCCATTTACGGGAACCTTTGCCAATTTTTCGACAGGAAGGGTTTACGATCAAATTCGTCAATCGGTTGCCTATTCAGATAAAAATGTAAAAATTTGTGCCTCGCATGCAGGCTTAACCTTGGGCGAAGACGGTGCCACACATCAAATACTAGAAGATATTGGTTTAATGAAAATGCTACCAGGAATGACGGTAATCAACACTTGTGATTACAACCAGACCAAAGCGGCAACCATTGCTATTGCTGATCATCAAGGGCCTGTTTACTTGCGCTTTGGACGACCAGTAGTTCCTATCTTTATGCCTGAAAAAGAAAAATTTGTCATTGGAAAAGCCATACACTTAACTGAAGGTACCGATGTAACAATTATTGCTACCGGACACTTGGTTTGGGAGGCCTTACAAGCTTCTGAACAACTAGAAGCCTTGGGGATTAGCGCTGAAGTGATCAATATTCATACAATAAAACCTTTAGATGCAGAAGCTATTTTAACCTCTGTTACTAAAACAGGATGTGTTGTCAGTGCTGAAGAACACAATTATATCGGCGGATTGGGAGAAAGTATTTCAGGGTTATTGGCTAAAAACAATCCAGTCCCTCAAGAGTTTGTCGCTGTAAATGATAGCTTTGGTGAATCCGGAACCCCAGCTCAATTAATGGAAAAATATGGATTGAATGACAAAGCCATAGTAGCAGCTGTTCAAAAAGTAATAAAGAGAAAATAAATCTAATACTTAAAAAAGTATTAGACAATAAAATTTTATTTCATATATTTATCGGTACATTCATCGATTAAATTTTTAGATTATGAAAAAGAAAATTTTGATAATTCTCTGCCTATTTGCAGCATTTCAATTTTCAAGTGCACAAATTAACTACGGTATTAAAGGAGGGTTAAATTACAACCTTACAAATCTTTTTTTAGCAGAACCCACGAATAATGAACAGTCGACAGTTAAGAAGCTTACAGAATCTGCTTCTGGCTACCATGCAGGGGTCTGGCTGAGGGCCAAGGTGCCTATTGTAGGTTTGTACGTACGCCCTGAGATTGTCTATACTTCTATTGAAACAGAGTATGAAATAATTACAGGTTTCAATTATGCTTATACCCTGAATAAAATTGATATCCCTGTTTTAGTTGGTTTAAAGATTTTGTCCGTAGGGAATGTCTTTGTAGGACCTTCTTTTCAATACGTTTTAAATTCTAAGGTAAAAGTTAATAACATAAACTTGGAGGAGACGGATACTAAAAACTTTTCTACAGGTCTTCAAGTAGGTGTAGGAATTGAGTTGTGGAAGATTGGAGTTGACATCAGATATGAGACTGGATTGTCTAGTGCTGAAAATTCATTTGAAGAAGAAGCAGTCAATGCTGTTAAATCATCGTTTAAAATTGACACCCAGCCCAAACAATTTATCTTAGGATTTTCCTATAAATTTTAAAAACAAATTAGCTCATAAAAAAACCATCTCTTTTGAGATGGTTTTCTTTATAAACAAACATTCAATTAATGTCTTTTCTTGAGTTCGTTTTCGATATCTTTTAATTGATACCCTTTAGCCTGAAGTAATAGCAGGTAATGAAATAACAGATCAGCAGATTCGTATAAGAATAGTTCGTCATTGTCAGACATGGCTTCAATAACCACTTCAACCGCCTCTTCTCCAACCTTCTGGGCCACCTTATGAATTCCTTTTTCAAACAAACTCGCTACATATGATTTTTCAGTGTTATTGCTTTTGACACGCTCGCTAATTACAGACTCTAACTCACTTAAAAACCCATAGCTTTGTTCGTTATCCTCGTTCCAACAAGTAGCACTCCCTGTATGGCAGGTAGGACCTACTGGATTTACTTTTACCAATAGCGTATCTGAGTCACAATCGTTAGAGATGCTTACTAATTCTAAAAAATGACCACTCTCCTCTCCTTTTGTCCATAATCGGTTTTTACTACGACTAAAAAAAGTGACCTTATTGGTTTTTACGGTTTCGACATAGGCTTCCTGATTCATATATCCCAGCATCAGTACATTTTTTGTAGTGGCATCTTGAATAATTGCAGGGACCAGTCCCTCATTTTTTGAAAAATTTATTTTCATGATGTTTTATTTTATTTGTTCTTCCAGATATTTCGTATAACTTAAAATATTCATTCTTTGTAAGAATTCTCTTTGTATTATATACGAACAGGAATTCCTTGTTTTTTTAATTCGGTTTTTAATTCTTGGATGGATATTTCTTTAAAGTGAAAAACACTCGCCGCCAAGGCAGCATCGGCCCTCCCTCTTTTAAAAACCTCTGTAAAATGTTTTTTAGCACCTGCTCCACCTGAAGCAATAATAGGAATATTTACCAATTCAGACAAAATTTCAAGAGCCTCATTGGCAAAACCATCTTTGGTACCATCGTGATCCATAGAGGTAAACAAAATCTCTCCAGCCCCTCTTTGTGCTACTTCTACGGCCCATTCAAACAAAAGGATATCTGTAGGTACTTTTCCTCCTACCAAATGTACCCGCCAATCACCATCAATTTGTTTGGCATCTATTGCAACGGTGATGCACTGTGAACCAAATTTGGCCGCGGCCTTATTGATTAATTCAGGATTTTTAACTGCGGAAGAATTGATAGAAACCTTATCAGCACCAGCTTTTAAAAGCATGTCAATATCTGAAACACTAGAAATACCCCCACCAACTATAAAAGGAATGTCTATGGTTGCCGCAATGCGCTTTACCAGGTCTACCAAAGTTTTTCTTTTTTCTTCTGTAGCAGAAATATCTAAAAAGACCAATTCATCTGCTCCAGTATCGGCGTAAATTTTTGCCAATTCCACCGGATCACCTGCATCTCTGAGGTCTAAAAAATTTATACCCTTCACGGTTCTACCGTCTTTGATATCTAAACAAGGAACAATTCTTTTTGTTAACATTTTACGATGTTTTATATATCTATACGTTTATAATATAATTCTCCAATTCTTTTAAACTGATTCTACCTTCATAAATAGCTTTCCCTATAATAGTCGCTTCACAACCTATCGCTGCCAATTCAGGAAGTTCTTTAATAGATGAAATTCCACCACTGGCAACCAATTTGATTTTCGGCAATTGAGCAATCATCTTTTTATACAGATCAAATGAAGGACCTGCCAACATACCATCTTTAGCAATGTCTGTACAAATGACGTATTCTATTCCTTTACCCATATAATCACTTACAAAGGGGATTAATTTCTGATCAGATTCTTCTTGCCAACCGTTTACGGCAATTCTTTCATTGTTTGCATCAGCTCCCAAAATAATCTTTTCTGCTCCATAAACCGCCAACCAATTTAAAAACACATCGGGGTTTTTTACTGCAATACTTCCCCCAGTAACCTGATCGGCCCCAGATTCAAAGGCGATTTTTAAATCGCTGTCGGACTTTAAGCCTCCTCCAAAATCAATTTTAAGACTTGTTTTAGAAGCGATTTCTTCCAATACCTTATGATTTACGACACAACTGGCTTTTGCCCCGTCTAGATCGACCAAATGCAAATGTGTGATTCCATGTGCTTCGAATTGTTTGGCAACTTCTAAAGGGTGTTCATTGTACACTATTTTGGTATTGTAATCTCCTTTTGACAAACGAACACATTTTCCGTCGATAAGATCTATGGCCGGTATAATTCTCATATCATATAAACTAAATAGACCCAAGGTCCAATGCTAAAAAATTCTTTAAAATTTGCGCGCCTGCTTTACTGCTCTTTTCCGGATGAAACTGGGTACCAAAAAAATTGCCTTTGTGTAAAGCTGTTGAATAATTAACGCCGTATTCAGTACTTGCAATGGTCTGGTCGCAAATAGCTGCGTAATAACTATGTACCAAATAAACGTATTCTGACTCTTTGATACCGTCAAATAAACTGGTTTTTAAATCAGATATCTGGTTCCAACCTATTTGAGGTACTTTTAATTCATCTGTAAAACGAATCACCTTTGGTTTAAAAATACCCAAGCCTTTGGCTTGCCCTTCTTCGCTTGAAGTACACATGAGTTGCATTCCTAAGCAAATACCTAGTACAGGTTGTTTTAGCTGAGGAATCAAGGTGTCTAAACCTTTTTTCTTCAGCATTTTTAAAGCGCTACTCGCTTCTCCCACACCAGGAAAAATAACCTTATCTGCCGAAGCAATCGCCTTGGCGTCATCTGTTAAAAAAGCGTCGTAGCCCAAACGCTGTACTGCAAACTTAATGGATTGGATATTTCCAGCTCCGTAATCAATAATCGCTATCTTCATCTTGTTGTTCAATTAGGCACTTTAGAGCATTCCTTTTGTTGAAGGTAAGATCATTTTTTCTGCATCTCTTTTTACAGCCATTTTAAGGGCCTTTGCAAACGCTTTAAAGATCGCCTCGATTTTGTGGTGTTCATTCGCGCCTTCTGCTTTGATATTTAAATTACACTTCGCGCCATCTGTAAACGATTTAAACAAGTGAAAAAACATTTCTGTTGGCATTTTACCAATCATTTCTCTCTTGAAATCTGCTTCCCATACCAACCAATTTCTTCCTCCAAAATCAATAGATACTTGTGCCAGACAATCGTCCATAGGCAAACAAAAACCATAGCGTTCAATCCCCAACTTATTGCCTAGTGCTTTGGAAAAAACTTCTCCTAAGGCAATCATGGTATCTTCAATGGTGTGGTGTTCATCTACTTTGAGATCTCCTTGAACACTCAGGTCCAGATCCATCATTCCGTGTTTAGAGATCTGTTCTAACATGTGATCAAAAAAGTCAATTCCTGTCAAAATATTACTCTTTCCAGTACCGTCTAAGTTGAGTGCTATGGAAATTTTAGTTTCATTGGTGTTTCGAATAATTGTCGCTGTTCGGTCCGAAAGCTTTAAAAACTCGTAAATTTCCTTCCAATCCGTTGATTCTAAAGCAATATGAGTTCCTAAATCCGATTCTTTAACACTTAATTCTTCCTTCGCCAATTCTTTGATATTATTCAGATATACTGCTTTTGCACCTAGGTTTTTGGCCAATTCAACATCTGTTAGACGATCACCAATCACAAATGAATTTTCCAAATCGTAAGTCTCAGTATCTAAGTATTTTGTCAATAACCCAGTTCTAGGTTTACGAGTAGGGGCATTCTCTGAAGGAAACGTTTTATCAATGATAATTTCTGAAAAAACAACCCCTTCATTTTTAAAAGCCTCCACAATTTTATTTTGAGCAGGCCAAAAGGTGTCTTCTGGAAAAGAATCTGTACCCAAACCATCTTGATTGCTTACCATAACCAATTCAAAACCCAATTCTGTAGCTATTTTAGACAAGTATTGAAATACTTTCGGATAAAAGATTAGTTTTTCCAAACTGTCTAACTGGTAATCTACAGGAGGTTCTACAACAAGGGTTCCGTCTCTGTCTATAAAAAGTACTTTTTTCATAATCTTTTAATTTAATTCTTCTAATGCCTTTAACAATTGTTTATTTTCTATTTCTGTACCAACCGTCAAACGCAAGGTGTTTTTGCACAATACCTGTGTCGTTCTGTTTCTAATAACAATCCCTTTCTCAATCAACTGAGCGTATCGCTCGTTTGCATCATCTACCTTTACTAGAATAAAATTAGCATCTGAAGGATAGATATTTTCTACAAAAGAAATGTTTTTTAAGGCTTTTTCCAACAGGGTGCGTTCCTTTAGTATTCTCTTTATTTCCTCTTGAACTTCAGCTACTTTTTTCAAGCGTTCTATCGCTTTTTCTTGACTGAGCTTATTGATATTATACGGTGGTTTTATACGATTTAAAATTTCAATAATCGCCTTTGACGCATAACAAACACCCAATCGAATACCTGCCATTCCATAAGCTTTTGAAAGGGTCTGGGTAATAATCAGATTGGGGTATTTATCCAATTCTTTTAACCAACTCTGTGTAAGTGAGAAATCTATATAAGCTTCGTCTATAACCACCAGTCCATTAAAGTTTTCTATCAAGGCTCGTATCTTTTGGGCAGATAGCAAATTTCCTGACGGATTATTAGGCGAACACAAAAAGATTAGTTTGGATTGCTTATCTACAGCCGATAGGGTTTTCTCAAGATTGATATCAAACTTTTCTGTCAATAGAATTTCCTTAACCGCAATAGCATTTAAAGCGGCCAATACACCGTACATACCATAGGTAGGAGGTAATAAGACTACATTATCTCTATTAGGCTCACAAAAGGCTCTAAAGATCAGATCCAATACTTCATCACTTCCATTTCCCAATAAAATCTGATTGCTGGCAAGCCCCTTTTGTTTAGACAACAAGGCTTTTACCTTTTGTTGCTGGGGATCCGGATAACGATTGACCCCATTTGAAAAAGGGCTCTCATTGGCATCCAAAAAGACCATTCCCTCACTGTCTTGGTCAAATTCATCTCTTGCCGATGAATAAGCCTTTAGCTGGGCGATGTTATTTCTAACCAGATTATTTATATCAAATACACTCATCTCTTTTGTTTTAAGACGATTTTACTCATTATCTTTTATATCCTGTAAACGAAGCGACACTGCGTTCTTGTGTGCTTGTAAACCTTCTGCTTCTGCCATCAATTCTATCGCCTCCCCTATTTGTTGGATTCCTTCTCTAGAGATCTTTTGAAAAGTAATCTTTTTGGTAAAAGCATCCATATTTACACCACTGTACATTCTTGCATAACTATTTGTAGGCAAGGTGTGATTAGTTCCAGAGGCATAATCTCCAGCACTTTCCGGTGTGTAAGGCCCTATAAAAACAGAGCCAGAATTAATAATCTTATCCAAATATAAAGATTCATCAACAACGTTTAAAATCAAGTGCTCTGGAGCGTATTCATTGATAAAATCAATACGGTCCTGCAATGATTCCAACACAAGAAATTGCGAATTATCTATAGCCAATTGAGCCGTATCTTTTCTCGGCAAATTAGCTAATTGAACACTCAATTCTCTCTTGATTTCCTCTAGTTTCTGTACAGTATCCGTAATGCAGATCACCTGACTATCTGCTCCGTGTTCTGCTTGTGATAACAGATCAGAGGCAACAAATGAAGCCTTTGCATTACTGTCGGCCACGACCATCAATTCAGAAGGTCCAGCAGGCATATCAATAGCCACCCCTTTATTAAGTGCAAATTGTTTTGCAGCGGTTACAAATTGATTTCCAGGACCAAATATTTTGTACACTTTAGGAATTGACGCGGTTCCGTAGGTCATGGCAGCAATTGCCTGTGCACCACCAACCTTATATACCGACTCAATACCCAAGAGTCCTGCAGTGTATAAAATAGCAGGATCTACACTTCCTTTTGTATTAGGAGGCGTACAAAGAACCACTTCCTTACAACCTGCCAATTTTGCCGGAATACCCAACATTAAAATGGTTGAAAACAGCGGTGCTGTTCCTCCCGGAATGTACAAACCTACTTTTTCAATAGGTCGCATTTCCTGCCAACAGGATACCCCTACAGTGGTTTTTACTACGTTCTTACCTGTCAATTGAGAAGCGTGAAAAATTTCGATATTGTTTTTTGCCAATACAATAGCTTCTTTTAAAGCAGTACTCAAAGCATCTCCTGCCGATTCAATTTCAGCAGAATTTACCCTAAAATCATCAAGTTTAACTCGATCAAATTGCTCAGTATAAGCTCGTAAAGCCTTATCTCCTTTTTTTTGAACCTCGTCAAAGATTGCTGAAATGATTTTATCCAAATCTTCAGCCTTTCGGACCGGTCTTTCTGTTAAAGAGGGCCAGAGATCTCTATTTGGATTTTCATTGATCTTCATTTGTTTTATTTTTATAGGATAATGAGGGTTATAATACCATCTTTTCTATAGGTACTACTAAAATTCCCTCTGCTCCTTTTTCTTTTAATGCATCTATAATATCCCAAAATTTACGCTTTCCGATAACGGTGTGTACCGAACTCCAGCCTTCTTGAGCCAAAGGTATTACCGTGGGGCTTTTCATTCCAGGGAGTAAACTTATAATTTCATCTATCTTTTCATTAGGAGCATTCAACAATATATACTTTGAATTTTGCCCTCTTAATACAGATTGTATTCTAAATTGAATTTTATCTAAAATGGCTTGTTTTTCGGCTGACAAATTCGGAGCAGTAGTCAATACTGCCTCGCTTTCTGACATTTGAATCACCTCTTTTAAACCATTCTTAAACAAAGTACTTCCACTTGAAACGATGTCGCAAATAGCATCTGCCAAACCGATGTTTGGTGCAATCTCTACGGAACCATTGATAATGTGCAAATTGGCAGAAATGCCCTGTTCTTTTAAATACTTGTTTACCGTATTCGGATATGAAGTGGCAATTCGTTTTCCTTCCAGATCTTTAACCGAGGAAAATTCAATATTTTTGGGCACTGCCAAAGAAACCCGACACTTTGAAAAACCCAAACGCTCAACAATGTTTAAGTCTTCTCCTTTTTCAACTAAAGTATTCTCTCCGAGTATGGCCACATCTACTACTCCATCTCTCAAATACTGGGGAATATCCCCATTTCTGAGATACAATACCTCTAGTGGAAAATTTCTGGCAGCAGCTTTTAATTGGTCCTTTCCATTATCTATAGAAATGCCACAATTTTTTAGCAACTTTAAGGAATCTTCATTAAGTCTTCCTGATTTTTGAATGGCGATCTTTAATTTTGTCATTTTTGTTTACGATTGTGTTTGAGCAGTTTTGGGCAAATTATAAATAAAAAAACCCATTTGAATTGCTCAAACGGGTTTTTGATATATGTTTATAATACGACATAATATTCCTAGCTCGTTTGATCACAAGTGTAGAAATGATGTTGATATGTATTAATTGTATTCACAATAAATTTATTTGCTGCAAATATATAACTTTTATTAAAAACAGAAAACCGTCCTAGTTATTTTTCATAGAATTCGTCTGTAAAATACAAATTCTATTGTTTTGCCAGTCTAAAGGTCTGGTTTGATTCTCCTATAACTTTAAAGGTATACAGACCA